>OFMK01000577.1_pt1 | contig 37002 bp, 32 predicted proteins | sample 1541781 | NCBI WGS metagenome assembly OFMK01 (sample SAMN04209250, study PRJEB22552) | human gut metagenome | biome: gut; material: feces | host: Homo sapiens | place: USA: Oklahoma
GATGGGACATTTTCCCTTGGGGTATATTAGGACATTATCATAAATGGTTTATAAATAATCAAAGAATATAAAAAGAGGTCTTGTTTTTTTATGAAATATGTGATAAGGTAAACAAGATTAAAAATTGAATGACTGAAAAGATAGAGGCGCGATGATAATGAGTAAGATTTGACATAAGGCTGGACAGGCTGTGAAATCAGAAAGGTAGAATCGCCGAAGAATTGTTTCTTTGTCCGAGAAACTTTTCTGGGATGTCGCAGAAGATGCGGCGTACTGTCACAGGTGTGGAGAGCTATCAAAGATTATAGATTTATATTTTTAAAAAGGGAAGCCGTGAACATATCTGTGTGTTCATGGCTTTTTTTACACACTTTTTTCAGTAGTTCAGAAAAAAGAAAGAAAAGAGGAATGAAAGATGAGAAAGATTTCAAAGAAAAAAGTATTAGCAGTTATAAGTTGTGTACTGCTATGTGTACTGATGTGTTCTCTGACTGTGTTTGCTGCAGAGGGAGAAGTGCCGGATACAAAATATTATGCAACATTTTGGGGATTAATTCCACCGATTGTTGCAATTGCGTTGGCGCTGATAACAAAAGAAGTATATAGTTCGTTGTTTGTGGGAATTTTGGTAGGCGCATTGTTGTATTCTGAGTTTTCTTTTGAAGGAACCGTTGTACATATTTTCCAAGGCGGAATTATCAGTGTTCTTTCAGATAGCTATAATGTGGGGATTCTCGTATTTCTTGTGATTTTAGGAGCGATGGTTTGCCTGATGAATCGAGCAGGAGGTTCGGCTGCGTTTGGCCGATGGGCGAGTGAACATATCAAATCACGTGCAGGAGCACAGCTTGCTACAATTGCATTGGGTATCTTAATTTTTATTGATGACTATTTTAACTGTTTAACCGTCGGAAGTGTGATGAGACCGGTAACAGATAAACATAATATTTCACGCGCAAAACTAGCATATTTGATTGATGCAACAGCCGCTCCTGTATGTATTATTGCGCCGATTTCTTCTTGGGCAGCAGCGGTAACAGGATTTGTAGAAGGAGAAGATGGATTTTCAATTTTTATTCAAGCGATTCCATATAACTTTTATGCATTGCTTACAATTGTGATGATGATAGGCATGGTAGTAATGAACTGTGAATTTGGTTCTATGAAAGTACATGAGAATAATGCAAGAAAAGGAGACATTTATACAACAGAGAGTCGTCCATATTCCAATGCTTCCGAAGAAGAAATTGGAAGAAAAGGAACGGTGATTGACTTGGTAATTCCGATTTTTTCTTTAATTGTATGTTGTGTCATTGGAATGATTTATACAGGTGGCTTTTTTGAAGGAGCCAGCTTTGTGGAAGCGTTTTCGAATAGTGATGCATCTGTAGGATTGGTACTTGGAAGTTTCTTCGGTTTGATTATTACGATTGTTTTATATATGGTTCGTAAAGTATTGAAATTCAGTGATTGCATGGCATGTATTCCGGAAGGATTCAAGGCAATGGTTCCGGCAATCATGATTCTCACGTTTGCATGGACCTTGAAAGCAATGACAGATAGTCTTGGAGCAGCTGCATTTGTAGCAGAAGGTGTAGAAAAATTAGCTGGTGGATTGATGGGATTTTTACCTGCGATTGTATTTATCATAGGTGCATTCCTTGCATTTGCAACAGGAACATCTTGGGGAACATTTGGAATTTTAATACCGATTGTTGTTGCTATTTTTGCGGAATCAAATCATGAATTGATGATTATTTCTATTTCAGCTTGTATGGCGGGTGCAGTTTGTGGAGATCATTGTTCACCGATTTCTGATACAACGATTATGGCATCGGCAGGAGCGCAGTGTGATCATGTAAATCATGTGTCCACACAGATTCCATATGTTGTAACGGCTGCGATTGTTTCTTTTATAACGTATATTATTGCAGGTTTTGTGCAGTCTGCATGGATTTCACTTCCGATAGGAATTGGTTTGATGATTGAAACAATTTGTGTGATGAAAAAAGTAAATAAGTAGAGAAAAACGAAACCGGTGTAGCAAAAAGCAATACCGGTTTTTGGTTGTCAGTATATTAGGAATGTGTTACGATATAATAAATATATCGAAGAATTGTATATTCGATAAAAGAAAATATAAGGAGGCCTGATGATGAAATTAGATATGCATTGTCATGTGAAAGAAGGCTCCATTGACAGTAAAGTAAGTCTGGATGAGTATATTACCTTGTTAAAAGAGCAGGGATTTCAGGGAATGCTCATTACAGATCATAATACGTATAACGGATACCGCTATTGGAAGGACCAGATACGAGGAAAACGGCATACGGATTTTGTCGTTCTAAAAGGAATCGAGTATGATACGTGTGACGCGGGGCATATTATTGTAATTATGCCGGAGGGCGTGCGTATGCGTCTTTTAGAGGCAAAGGGACTTCCGGTTACAAAGTTGATTGACTTTGTACACAAAAACGGCGGAATTTTAGGACCTGCTCACCCATGCGGAGAAAAATATCTGAGTTTGGTGAATACGAAAGGTTATCAGAAGAATCCGGAAATCATTCAAAAGTTTGATTTTATAGAGGCGTTTAATACATGTGAGCCGGACGAATCGAACCGGGCGGCATTCGAACTGGCACAAAAATATGGGAAACCAATGTTCGGAGGAAGTGATTCCCACAGACAGTCTTGCGTGGGGCAGGCTTATACGATTCTGCCGGAGGATGTAACGTGTGAGACAGAGCTTATTACGCTCATCCGCAAGAAACCGAATCTGGAAGCCGGGGGAACGATGCACGTGAAGGCTTCCAAAGAGATTATGGGTCCGGTAAGCAAAGCGCTGACGTATTCCTTCTGGGTATATAATAAGGGAGGAGCGGTGGCAAGGTCCTTTAAGAGAAGAGCGAAAGGCAGGGAAGAGAATCCGGCAGACCCGATTGACCCGATTGAAGCAGAATACTTGAAAGAGAAAGCGAAGAAGAGTCAGAAAGGGCGGCTGGAATACCGCAGTTCCATGTGGGAAGAAACGATTCAGAAGAAAAAAGAAGAGAAGAAATACAAAAAAGAGAACAGACATTGAAAAGCAAGAAAAATTATGCTATAATGATTCGAATTTAATAGAGAGCAGTCAGGTGTCAGAGCAGATGATGAGAGATTGTCTGGCTCTGGTGAAAAGGGAAACAGGTGAGAATCCTGTACGAACTCGTCACCGTAATAAGGGAGTTGATGCCGCAATATCACTGGGAAACTGGGAAGATGGCAAAGACTATGAGCTTTGAGTCGGGAGACCTGCCTGGCTGTTGTACGGAAGCATGTGCTTCAGACCACGAGTAACTGGTTGTACGTGAAGAGTTCAGTTGAAGAATTACTTTGCTGATTATTTTTTGTGTACAATCCTTTGCCATTTGGCAAAGGATTTTTTGCGTTAGAAAAACAAAGGAGCCGGGCGAGAAGAACTGTTTTCGTGAATAAGAGAAAAGGAGAGAAAAAAGATGAAAAAGAAAATGGTTATGGTACTTCTCGCTATGGCTATGACAGGCAGTTTTGTTATAACCGGATGTGGAGGAAACGACAAAAAACAAGAACAGACAAAGCAGGAAGAGACACAGAAAGATAGTAGCGCAGATAAAAAAGCAGCAGATGAAGTTGCAGATTTAATCGATGCAATTTACGTACAACAGAGAACGGATGAGACAGATGAACAGTGTAAGAAGGCAAAAGAAGCTTGGGACAAACTGACAGACAAACAGAAAGAACTGGTAGAAGGAGAATTCGCTTCACCGGATTACTTCGGAGCAGATACGGGAGACGCATCGAAGGATGACCCTCGAAATCAGGATGAAATCGGAGAAAATGAGATTCTTGTTGTAAGTTTTGGTACTTCGTTTAATGACAGCAGGGTACAGGATATCAAAGGAATTGAGGATGCAATTCAAACAGCGAATCCGGGTTGGTCTGTCAGACGTGCATTTACAGCACAGATTATTATCAATCATGTGCAGGCAAGAGATGGAGAGCAGATTGATAACATGGAGCAGGCTTTGGAGCGTGCAGTAAAAAACGGAGTAAAAAATCTGGTTGTACAGCCAACACATTTGATGCATGGCGCAGAGTATGATGAGCTGATGGAAGTAGTAGAGGCGTACAAAGATAAATTTGAGTCTGTCAAAGTAGCAGAACCGCTTCTTGGTGAGGTCGGAAAAGACGCGACGGTTATCAATGCAGATAAAGAGGCGGTTGCCAAAGCAGTAGTAGATGCCTCAATCAAAGAGGCTGGATTCACGGATGTGAATACTTCTAAAGAGGAAGGTACAGCATTTGTATTCCTTGGACATGGAACTTCACATACGGCGAAAGTTTCCTATAGTCAGATGCAGACACAGATGAAAGAGTTAGGTTATGAGAATATGTTTATCGGAACCGTAGAAGGAGAGCCGGAAGAGACTTCCTGTGAAGAAGTGATAAAAGCGGTATCTGAAGCCGGATATAAAAAGGTAGTGCTTCGCCCGCTTATGGTTGTTGCAGGAGACCATGCTAATAATGATATGGCAGGAGCGGAAGAAGATTCCTGGGCAAGTATGTTTGAGGCATCCGGAAAGTTTGAATCTGTAGAATCTCAGATTACCGGATTGGGTGGAATTGATGCCATTCAGAAAATTTATGTGGAACATACTGCAAATATGATGAAATAACAGAGGGAAAATATGAGAAAAAAGATTACGGCAATCGCCAGTTTGTTATTGGCTGGAATGTTGGTATTCGGAGGCTGTGGGGCAAAGAGCGAGCAGCCGAAGGAAACAAAAAAAGAACAGACAGAAGAAAAAAATGCGAAGAAGGCAGAATTAGAGGACGGTACATATTCCGCGGACTTTAAGACAGATAGCGGGATGTTTCATGTGAGCGAAGCGTGCGATGGAAAAGGAACATTGACCGTAGAAGACGGAGAGATGACGATTCATATTTCGCTTGCGTCGAAAAAGATTGTGAACTTGTATCCGGGTCTTGCAGAAGATGCAGAACAGGAAGGGGCAGCAATTTTAGAGCCGACAATTGATACGGTTACCTACGAAGACGGTGCGACAGAAGAGGTGTATGGATATGATGTTCCGGTTCCTTCTTTGAATGAGGAATTTGACCTTGCGCTTATCGGGACAAAAGGCAAATGGTACGACCACAAAGTATCGGTATCCAATCCGGTGGCTAAGGAGTCGACAGCAGCTCTTGCAGATGGAACATATGAGATGGAATTGACCTTTGAAGGTGGAAGCGGGAAAGCCAAGGTACAGTCTCCTGCGATTGTGACAATAAAAGAAGGAAAAGCGACTGCGAAAATAGAATGGAGCAGTCCAAATTATGATTATATGCTTGTAGGCGGAGAGAAATATCTTCCGGTGAATACGGAGGGAAACTCGGTATTCGAGATTCCTGTCACTGTGTTTGATGAACCGATGGACGTAGTAGGAGATACCGTTGCCATGAGCGAACCACATGAGATTGATTATAAGCTTACATTTCATTCAGACAAGGTAAAAGAGGCAGAATAAGAGGATAAGAATATGTGGGGAAGAAAAAAATCAAGAAAATGGATTTGTCTGATTTTAACAGGACTGTTGGGGCTTTCGGGCTGTGACAGTCCTTCTTCCAATTCAGGGAAAGAGCAGGTGAAGGAATCCGCTTCCGAATTGGTTCATGAAAGCTGCATGGAGCTTCATTACGCAGAGAATTTTCAAGTGGACTATTATCAGGGCGGATATACGATGCTTACAATGCCGATGGAAGGAATGCAATTTCTGGTTGTACCGGAGGGAAAGCGTGTGCCGAAGAACTTGGAAGAAGAAGTCGTGGTACTGAAACGTCCGATTGAAAATATCTATCTTGTCGCCTCTTCGGTGATGGATATGTTCAGTGAACTACAAGCTCTGGATACGATTGCATTTTCGGGTCAGAAAGAAGAAAACTGGTATATTGAAGAAGCGAGAAAGGCGATGGAGAATGGGGATATCGTATACGCAGGCAAGTATAATCAACCGGATTATGAAAGAATTGTAACAGGAGAGTGTTCACTGGCAATTGAAAACATGATGATTTCCCATACCCCGGAAGTGAAGGAGAAGCTGGAAGAATTCGGAATACCGGTGATGATTGAACGTTCCAGTTATGAGTCGCATCCTCTGGGAAGAGTGGAATGGGTGAAGTTTTTCGGAGCGCTTCTAGGAAAAGAAGAGGAAGCGGAGAAGATTTTTGAGGAACAGGAACAGATACTCAAAGAAGTACTATCTCAGGAAAATACAGGAAAGACAGTGGCATTTTTCTTTGTCACATCCAATGGGATGATTCAGGTTCGTCAATCCAATGATTATATTCCTAAGATGATTGAACTGGCAGGCGGGAAGTATATTTTCCCGAATCTCGGAGATGAGGAGACAAAACGTTCGACCATGAATATGCAGGTAGAACAGTTTTATGATGGAGCGAAAGAGGCGGACTATCTTATTTATAACAGTTCCATAGACGGTGGAGTGAAAAATAAGGAAGAACTATTGGAAAAATGCGAAGTGCTGAAGGACTTTAAGGCAGTCAAAGAAGGAAATGTCTGGTGCACTTCTAATAATATGTATCAGCAGTCCCTTTCGATTGGTTATCTGATGGAAGACGTGAACCGGATGCTGCACGATAAAACCGAAGATATGCATTATCTGTTCCGATTAGAGTAGGAGAAGGAGAAAAACATGACAGAAAAAAGAAGAGTGAGATATACAATCGTTTTTATCGTGTTATGCATGGGAGTCGTTGTATTTCTAGGGTTAAATGCATGCATTGGAAGTGTATCATTTGCCTGGTCTGATATTGTACATGCATTGACAGGCGTGGTAAAGGAAGGAAATGTAGTGGAAATTTTATGGAAGATTCGTCTTCCAAGAGCTGTAGCGGTATTGGTTCTCGGAGGAGCGCTGGGACTTTCCGGGTATTTGTTGCAGACATTTTTTCACAATCCTATTGCAGGACCTTTCGTGCTTGGAATTTCATCCGGTTCCAAGATGGTGGTAGCGCTTGTCATGATTGGGCTTCTTGGTCAGGGAATGACAGTCTCCTCTTCTGTCATGATTCTAGCTGCATTTATTGGAGCGTTGCTTTCTATGGGATTTGTGCTTCTGATGTCCACCAAGGTGAAAGGAATGTCTATGCTTGTCGTAAGCGGAGTTATGATTGGATATATCTGTTCTGCGATTACAGAACTTGTTGTGACATTTGCCGATGATGCGGAGATTGTGAATTTGCATAACTGGTCCAGAGGGAGTTTTTCCGGTATGACGTGGGAGAATGTAAAAGTTATGTCCATCGTATGTGCAGTTACATACATTCTGACATTTTTACTGTCAAAACCGTTGGATGCGTATCGGTTGGGAGAGTCCTATGCGAAGAACATGGGGGTAAACGTCCATGCTCTTCGGATATGGATTGTCCTGTTATCCAGTTTGTTGGCGGCATGTATTGTAGCATTTGCCGGACCGATTTCATTCGTTGGAATTGCCACACCACATATTGTGAAGAAGATGCTTGGGACAGCGCAACCACTTCTTTTGATGCCCGCCTGTGTGCTGGGAGGAAGTGTGTTTTGTCTGTTTTGCGACTTGCTGGCAAGGACGGTATTGGCGCCGACGGAGCTTAGCATCAGTACGGTTACAGCTATTTTCGGGGCTCCGGTTGTGTTGTGGGTTATGGTAAAACGCAGAAAAGGAGAAATCGTATAATGGAATACTATTTTCAAACAAAAAAACTGACTGTCGGGTATGACCATGTTCCGTTAATCCGGGAGATTGAAGTGAAATTAGAGCAGGGGAAAATCCTGACGCTCATCGGTCCGAATGGAGCAGGGAAATCTACAATTCTAAAGAGTATTGCAAGACAATTAGAGTTGGTGGGAGGAACCGTGTTTCTTGGGAAAGCGTCATTGGAACAGATGAGTGGAAGCGAGCTTTCTAAAAAAATGGCGGTTGTATTTACAGAGAAGCTCCGAACGGAACTTATGACTTGTGAAGACGTGGTGGCGACAGGGCGATATCCTTATACCGGACATTTTGGAATCCTGCGGGAGGAAGACCGAAAGAAAGTGGAGGAAGCCATTCAACTGGTACAGATGGGAGAATTCCGGAATCAGGACTTCACAAGAATCAGCGACGGTCAACGTCAGCGGGTAATGCTTGCGCGTGCCATCTGTCAGGAACCGGAAATCATATTGATGGATGAACCGACTTCGTTTCTTGATGTGAAATATAAGTTGGAATTTTTGTCTGTTTTGCAGAATTTACAGAGAAAAAAACAATTGACGGTGATTATGTCCCTTCATGAATTGGAGCTTGCACAGCGTGTTTCGGATCAGATTTTATGTGTGAAAGGCGCATATGTAGAGCGATACGGAACGCCGGAAGAGATATTTCAACCGGGGTATATTCAATCATTGTTTGAGATAAAAACAGGAAGCTTTGATGAAGAGAATGGAAGCATGGAGCTTGCAAAGCCGGAGGGGAAACCGGAAGTATTCGTGATTGGAGGAGGAGGAAGCGGTCGGGGAGTTTACCGAAGACTGCAGCGTGAACAGATTCCGTTTTTAGCGGGCATTCTCTATGAGCAGGATGTGGAATACCCGGTTGCCCAGGCGCTGGCGGTCGAGACGATTGTATCAAAGCCGTTTGAGCCGATTTCAGAGCAGGTTTTTGAATATGCGAAAGAACGGTTAAAGATGTGCAGGAAAGTGATTTGCTGCAGGAACCGGTTTGGTACATTGGAAGAAAAGAATGAACAGCTTCTTTCTTATGCGAAAGAGCAAGGGAAAGAAATTGTGATGGAGGGTGAAAAATGGCAAAGGTAATCATGATTCAGGGGACCATGTCCAATGCAGGGAAAAGTCTTCTTGTGGCAGGGCTTTGTAGAATTTTTAAGCAGGATGGCTATCGGGTCGCACCATTCAAATCCCAGAATATGGCGCTCAATTCCTTTATTACAGAAGAAGGACTTGAGATGGGACGAGCTCAGGTGATGCAGGCAGAGGCTGCAGGAATTAAGCCGAGGGTCTGTATGAACCCGATTCTTCTAAAGCCGACGAATCATACAGGCTCTCAGGTAATTGTTCACGGAGAGGTACTTGGGAACATGAGTGCAAGGGATTACTTTGCTTATAAAAAACAATTGATACCTGAGATTCTGGAAGCGTTTCGAACATTGGAAACGTATGCGGATATCATTGTGATTGAAGGAGCAGGGAGTCCTGCGGAAATCAATCTTCGGGAAAACGATATTGTGAATATGGGACTTGCTGAGCTTGTGGATGCGCCTGTCCTACTAGTGGGAGATATTGACAGGGGAGGAGTGTTTGCACAGCTTTTAGGTACACTTCTCCTTCTGACAGAGGAAGAGAATCAGAGAGTGAAAGGGCTTCTTATCAATAAATTCCGGGGAGATGTCTCTCTTTTGAAATCCGGAATCCAAATGTTAGAAGAAAAAGGAGGAGTTCCGGTAGCTGGTGTGATTCCCTATATGGAGCTTGACTTGGAGGATGAGGATAGTTTGACAGAACGCTTCGAAAAAAAGCAAGTCGGAGAAATCGATATTGCAGTTATTCAGTATCCGAGAATTTCAAATTTTACGGATTTGAATCCATTGGAGCAGAGAAAAGAAGTGTCTGTACGCTATGTTTCATCCGTCAGGGAACTGGGAAATCCAGACTTTATTATTTTACCTGGAAGTAAAAATACCATGGGAGATTTGAAATGGCTCCGTCAGAGTGGATTGGAGGCGGCAATCAAAAAAAGAGTGGGAGAAATACCGATTTTCGGAATTTGCGGTGGATATCAGATGCTCGGAACAGAGATTTCTGACCCGATGGCAGTAGAAGAAGGAGGAAACTTACGGGGGATGGAACTGCTTCCAGTTTGCACAGAACTTGCAGAGGAGAAGGTACGCAAGCAGGTTAGCGGACGGCTTCCGGAACTTTCCGGTATCTTTTCATCTCTTTCCGGTCTTTCTTATACAGGCTATGAGATTCATATGGGAAGAACGACGAAAGAGGGAGAAGGAGTCAAAGATGTGATTCTTCATGAAAGTCCTGAGATTTACGGAACGTATGTACATGGAATCTTTGATAAAGGAGAAATTGCAGATGGTATTGTGAATGCGTTAGCCGAGAAAAAAGGAATCGAACTTCTCAAAGGAATCGCGCAGGATTATGAAAAGATAAAAGAGCAGCAGTACGATAAATTGGCAGATACATTGAGAAAAAGCCTGAATATGGAGGAAATTTATGGAATGCTTAGAGAAGCCAATCTGGCAGAATCTGACGGAAGAACAACTGAAAATGCTCGTAGTTCGGAAACCGGAACAGAAGGTGTATGAGCAGATTCGTCTTATCTGGGACAAGGTGGCAAAACCGATTGACGGTCTGGGAAGGTTTGAAAAGATAACGGCAAGGATTGGAGCAATACAAGAGAAGGAAGACATAGATATTTCCAGAAGAGCAATTTTAATTTTCTGTGCGGATAACGGAATTGTGGAAGAAGGAATCAGCCAGTCCGGGCAGGAAGTGACATTGGCGGTTATGAAAAATATGGGGAAAGAACAGTCTTCTGTAGGAAAGATGGCAAGATTTGCCAATATTGATACGATACCTGTTGATATCGGAGTCAATACAGGGGAAATCGCAGAAGGAGTTATCGGGCGAAAGATACGGAAGGGGACGAGGAATTTCCGGAAGGAAGCGGCGATGACGAAAGAGGAAACGCTTCAGGCAATTGCGACTGGCATGGAGTTGGTGCAGCGGTGTAAGGAGAACGGGTATCAACTACTTGGTATTGGAGAAATGGGGATTGGCAATACGACGACAAGCAGTGCGATGGCAGCAGCGCTTCTATCCTGCCCGGCTCAAGAAGTGACTGGGCGGGGAGCTGGGTTGACAGACGAGAAATTACAGCATAAGAAGGCAATCATTCAGGAAGCTATTTATCGATATGAGTTGTATGGAGCAGAGCCATTGACGATTCTCCGGTCAGTTGGCGGTTTCGATATTGCAGGAATGCTGGGAGTCTGCATAGGAGGAGCACTCTATCATGTTCCGATTGTGCTGGATGGAATCATCAGTCTGACGGCTGCTTTGGCAGCAGAAAAGCTGGTGCCCGGAACGAAAGATTACTTGATTGCTTCTCATAGAGGAAAAGAACCGGCAGTAAAAAAATTATTGAATGCCCTTCAATTGGAAGCGGTGATAGAAGGAGAACTCGGATTAGGAGAGGGAACAGGGGCGGCAATGATGATGTCCCTTTTGGATATGGTGCTTTGCGTATATGCGAAAGGAAGTACATTTTCGGAAATGAAGCTGGAGCAATATGAAAGGATTTCATCATGAGGATGACAATGATTGTTGGAGGGAGTGGAAGCGGGAAATCTGCGTATGCAGAAGCATATGTGATGCGCCACTCGGAGGAAAACGCGCGATATTATCTTGCAACGATGCAGGTGTATGGTGAAGAAGGCAGAAAAAAAGTGGAACGACATCGGAAGATGAGAGCCGGGAAAGGATTCCAGACGATAGAGCAGCCGAGAAATCTTTCGGATGCGGTGGGCAAGATTCCATCGGATGGGGTTGTTTTGTTGGAATGTCTCTCTAATCTAGTGGCAAATGAGATGTTTTTGGAAACTGGGATACGAAATATGAAAGAAGTAACAGAAACGGTGCTGCAAGGTATGGAGATACTGGAAAAAGAAACGGCACACTTGATTGTTGTGACGAATGATGTGTTTGAAGACGGGATTTTTTATGAAAGAGGGACGATGGAATATCTGCAGTGTATGGGTGAGATTCACATCGAACTGGCGGAAAAAGCGGATACCGTTGTGGAAGTAGTTGCGGGAATTCCGTTTTTCTGGAAAGGAAGTGATTGATAGGTGACGATATTAAAATCTATTGCGATTGCATGCGCACTTTATTCTAAGATTCCGATGCCGCAGTTTCCATGGGAGAAAAAAGAAATGCAGTACATGTTGATTTTTTTCCCGTGGATTGGCGCAGTCATCGGAGGATGTCTGTATGTCTGGTTTTACATATGTGAGACATTTTCAATTGGAACATTTTGTTACACGGTAATCGGGACAGCGATTCCGCTTCTTGTTACGGGAGGATTTCATATGGACGGCTTCTTGGACACGATGGATGCATTGCATTCCTATCAGGGCAAGGAGCGAAAACTGGAGATTCTAAAAGATTCTCATATCGGAGCGTTTGCCGTCATCATGGCAGGTGTTTATGGACTTTGTTATATGGGAGCCTTTTCAGAGATTCAAAAGAAAGAAACACTTCTAATTATATGTGGGGGATTTTTTCTCGCGCGAGCTTTCAGCGGTATTTCGGTTGTGACATTTCAAACTGCAAAACGAGATGGGATGTTGAGTCTGTTTGCAGGACAGGCAAAAAAGGAAATGGTGAGAATCGCATTGATTATACAAAGTGTATTATGTGCCGCCTGGATGATTTGGCAGAACCCGGTACCCGGCATTGCGGTTGTGATATCTGCGTGGGTTACATTTTTCTACTATCGTTGGAAAACAAAGAAAGAATTTGGTGGGATTACTGGGGATACGGCAGGGTATTTTGTATTACTCTGCGAGGCTGTCATGATTGGCGTGGCAGCAGTGATGGAAAATATGTTGCCTATGTAAGAAGAGAGCGGATGAGGAGAAGAGAAACGATATGAAATTAGTGATTGGCGGATACGCACAAGGAAAGCTGCGGGCAGTATGCAGAGAATATGAAGGGAAGAGAATCGTTGTCTGGGATGGAGAACTTCGGGAAGAAACGTATGCAGAGGATACGATTCTGATATGGAATCATTTTCATTTGTGGGTGAAGAATCATCTGCAAGAAAGGGAATCATTGGAAATACAATTGGAAAAATTCCTGGAAAATCATCCGCAAAGTATCATTATCAGTGATGAAATCGGCAATGGAATCGTGCCGGTTTCCTATGAGGAACGGGAATATCGGGAATCTACAGGAAGGCTTCTTGTTAAGCTGGCAGAGCGTGCTGAGGAGGTGGAGCGGATATTATGCGGACTTCGTCAGAGAATCAAATAACGATTGTACTTTTGAGGCATGGAAAGACAAAAGGAAACGAAGAGCACCGTTATATCGGACGGACAGATGAACCTCTTTCCGAATATGGAATCAGAGAACTTCTGCGGCAAAAGAAAGCGGGGGGAATCCCGAACGTCGATTGTTTGTACGAGAGTCCGATGCAAAGGTGTCGTATGACGGGGAATCTTCTCTATCCGGAGATGATTCCGGTGATTGTTCCGGAATTTGCCGAGATTGATTTTGGAGCGTTTGAAGGGAAGAATTATGAGGAACTGCGGGAAAATACTTCTTACCAGAGATGGTTAGAAAGCGGTGGAACCATTGCATTTCCAGAAGGAGAGAGCCGGGAGGAGTTTATCATGCGCCAAGTCCGGGGATTCGAGAAAGTCTGGAATCACATTTGTGAGAGAGCATGGGAAGAAGGAACGAAGCGTATAGGAATCATCGCGCATGGAGGTACGATTATGGCGCTTTTGAGTTACTATCTTGGAGGAGAGTATTTTTCCTATCAAAGTGAAAACGGAACCGGATATATTGGTAAAGTGTATGGAAAGAAAGACAATCCCCAGTTTTTTGATGTCAGAAAAATAAAAAAAACAAACAATGAGGAGAAAACAGAATGATACGATATCATATGGCAGCCTTTTTGGTAGGTTTTTTATTGGATCAGTGTATTGGAGATCCACATGGATTTCCGCATCCGATTCGATGGATTGGGCTGTGGATTCAAAAGGCAGAACAGTGGCTTTATCCAAACGATGAGAAACGAAAAGAAAGAAAAGAACTTTGGGCAGGAGTCGGTCTTGTGATTCTGGTGCTCGGGGGGACTATCTTGCTGACGGGAATGATTCTTTATGGAAGTTATAGATTGCATCCATATGTTGGCGTGGCAGTAGAGTCGGTGATGACATATTACATTCTTGCAGTCAAATGTCTAAAAGAAGAAAGTATGCGTGTTTATGACTGTCTGAAGCATGGAACTCTCCCGGAAGCAAGAAAAGCAGTATCCATGATTGTAGGAAGAGATACCGAATGCCTGACAGAAATCGGGGTTGCGAAAGCAGCAATTGAAACGGTGGCAGAAAATGCATCCGATGGAGTGATTGCACCGCTTCTATATACTGCAATCGGAGGTCCGGTACTTGGATTCTTCTATAAAGCAGCCAATACGATGGATTCTATGATCGGATATAAAAATGACAGATATCTATATTTTGGAAGGGCAGCCGCTAAATTTGATGACGTTTTGAACTATATCCCGTCGAGAGTGAGCGCATGGCTTATGATTGCATCCGCTTTTCTAAACCGTGGAGATATTTCCGGGACAAGAGCTATCCGGATCTATCGGAGAGACCGGAGGAAGCATGCCAGTCCCAATGCAGCGCAAACAGAAGCAGCCTGCGCAGGGGCTCTTGGAATACAACTTGCGGGGAATGCCGTTTATTTTGGGAAAGAAGTGGAGAAACCATTCCTTGGTGATGCAATCCGGGATGTGGAGTACGAAGATATCAGACGTGCCAATCGGCTGATGTATCAAATGGCATTTTTATGTGAGCTGATTTGTCTTTTGGTGATGTGGAGTTTATCGAGGTGACAGGAGGAAATATGAAAGTGATACATGGAGGCGATATTTACCGGAACTCGGTGCAGATGGATTTTTCAGTGAATATGAATCCGCTTGGAGTTCCGAAGACGGTACAGGACGCGCTGCATCAGTCGGTAGATGTGGTAGATACTTACCCGGATATTCATGCGACAAAGTTGCGACAAGTCCTGTCGGCAAAGTTAGGAGTGCAGGAAGAGGAGATTCTATTTGGGAATGGGGCGTCTGAGCTTTTTCTTGCAATTGTACATGGAATAAAACCGAAAAAAATAGTCATTCCGATTCCTTCTTTTTATGGATATTTTCATGCGGCAGAAGCAGTAGACGCAGACGTTATCTGCTGTGGACAGACGAAGGAAGAATTGTGGGAAACTTTGATGAAAGAAGTGGACATGCTGTTTCTTGCGAATCCGAATAATCCGACAGGAAAAACGAGAACGGAAGACGAGATGCGGGAGATTCTGACGTATTGTAAGGAACGGGAGATTGTTGTGGTACTGGACGAATGTTTTGTGGAATTTTGTGAGGAGACGTTATCCATGTTGGAAGAACTTGACCGATATCCTAATCTGATTCTTGTGCGGGCATTTACAAAATTTTACTCGATTCCGGGAGTACGACTGGGATATTTTCTTTGCAGTCACAGGAATCTGCGACAAAAGATTCAGAGGCAGCTTCCGGAGTGGAATCTTTCTGTGTTTGCACAGAAAGCGGGAATTGCCTGCGTGAAAGAACAAAAATTCGTAGAGGAAACGGCAAAATTTGTGAAGCAGGAACGGGAATATCTGATGGAAGGATTAGAAAAATTAGGCATCCGGACATTCCCGTCCCAGGCTAATTTTTTAATGTTCTACAGCGAATACCCATGGTATGACTGGTTATTGGAGCATGAAATCTTAATCCGGGATTGTCAGAACTTTAAAGGATTGGAGCCGGGATATTATCGAATTGCAGTAAAATGCCGGGAAGAGAATGAACGATTACTACAGGTGATGGGAGAGATATTATGGAAAGAAAAATCATCGAACAGTTAAAGCCGGAAGAAATTGAAAAGAGAAGCTTTGCAATCATTACGGAAGAATTGGAAGAACAGAAGATTGTTCTTCCGAAAGAACAGGAAATGATAACGAAACGAGTGATTCATACGAGCGCGGATTTTGAATATGCAAAAACCATGTGCTATTCGGAGCACGCGGTTTCTATTGCGAAAAAACTCTTACAGGAGGGCGCAGATATTGTGACGGATACCAATATGGGATGGTCCGGAATCAATAAGAAAGCGTTGGCTTCCTTAGGGGGAGAAGCGCATTGCTTCATGGCGGATGCAGATGTGGCAGAAATCGCGAAGAAACGAGGAACGACGAGAGCGGTTGTCAGTATGGAAAAATCGGCAAAGATTACGAAACCTGTGATTTTCGCGATTGGAAATGCGCCGACAGCGCTTCTAAAATTAGATGAGATGATTCGGGAAGGAACATGGAAACCAGCTTTTGTGATTGGAGTTCCGGTTGGATTTGTGAATGTGGAAGTTGCGAAAGAAATCATCATGGAATCCGGTGTTCCTTATATTGTAAATCGGGGGAGAAAAGGCGGAAGTAATGTAGCGGCTGCAATTTGCAATGCCCTTTTGTATGAGTTGACAAGATAGGACGGGAAGAGCGGATGAGATATGGATTTACGACCGGGAGCTGTGCGGCTGCAGCGGCAAAAGCATCTGCATATATGCTGCTTTCCGGGAGGGAGAAACGAAAGATTACAATTCAGACACCAAAAGGAATCCCCTATACGGCAAAAATTCTGGACGTTCAAAGGAAAGAGCGTGTGGTAAGCTGTGCGGTAGAAAAAGATGGAGGAGATGACCCGGATATTACAACGGGTGCCCTTATTTACGCAGAAGTCTCCTATCTGGAACGAGGGGAGAAGTCTATGGAAAGTTCGTGGGCAGAGATTCAAATAGAAGGGGGAGAAGGGGTAGGAAAAGTTACAAAACCGGGGTTGGACCAACCGATTGGAGCCGCTGCAATTAATCGGGTTCCCCGGCAGATGATTCGAACAGAGGTGGAGGAAGTATGTCGACTAATGGACTATACCGGAGGACTTCGGGTGACAATTTCGGTGCCGGAGGGAGAGAAGCTTGCAAAACAGACCTTTAATCCGAGACTCGGAATCACGGGAGGAATCTCGATTCTCGGGACAAGCGGTATTGTGGAACCGATGAGCAGTCAGGCGATACTGGACACCATTCGGGTAGAGCTTAAGCAACGCAGGGAAGAAGGATATTCTTATGTTGCGGTTTCGCCTGGAAATTATGGGTTGGATTTCATGAAACAGGCATACGGATATGATTTAGACCGGAGTATCAAATGCAGTAATTTTATCGGTGAGACGATAGATATGGCGGTAGAGCTTGGTTTTCAAAAGCTTTTGATGACAGGACATGTTGGAAAACTGGTAAAAGTAGCAGGAGGAATTATGAATACCCATTCCAGAGAAGCGGATGCGAGAATGGAACTTCTGGCTGCATTTTCGATACAGGAAGGGGTAGAGATAGAGAAGATTCAAAGAATGTTCGCTTGTGTTACGACGGAGGAAGCTATCCGGATTTTAAAAGAAAGTGAACAAGCAGATGCGGTGTTCAAGCGGATGGTGGATAGAATCTGTTATTATATGGAGAAAAGAGCCAGAGAGAAGCTACAGGTAGATTGCATAATCTATACGAATGAGTTTGGAGAATTGGCGAAGAGTAAGGAGGTTGAAGAATGGTTTACTTTGTTGGAGCAGGAACCGGGGCGGTTGATTTGATTACGGTGCGGGGAATGCGTCTTCTTGAAAAAGCAGATGTGATTATCTACGCAGGCTCGCTTGTGAATCCACAGTTACTGGAGTACGCAAAAGAAACATGTGAGAAATATAACAGCGCGAAATTAACATTGGAAGAAGTGCTTTCTATTATGAAACAAGCAGAAAAAGAAGGGAAGATGACGGTTCGTTTACATACCGGAGAACCGAGTATTTATGGAGCGGTGCGGGAACAGATGGATGTGTTGGAGGAACTGGGGATTCCGTATGAGAGTTGTCCCGGTGTGAGCGCATGTTTTGGAGCGGCGGCATCTCTGAATCTGGAATATACGCTCCCGGATGTTTCACAATCCTTGATTATTACAAGAATGGAGGGACGTACCAAGGTTCCTGAGAAAGAGAGTATTGAAAGTTTTGCTGCTCATCAGGCGTCTATGGCGATCTATTTAAGCACCGGGATGTTAGAAGAGCTGAGCAAGAAACTGCTTATAGGAGGATATTGCAAAGATACACCGGTGGCATTGGTCTATAAAGCAACTTGGCCGGAAGAAGAGGCATATATCTGTACGGTAGGCACACTCGCACAGACGGCAAAAGAGCATCATATTACAAAAACAGCGCTCGTAATTGTGGGAGAAGCAGTCACACACAGACATTATGAGAAATCGAGGCTATATGCGGCAGATTTTTCTACAGAATACCGGAAGGCAAAGGATAACGTATGAGAGGAAGTATCATAAGCTTTACGAGACAGGGGATGGAGTTGGCAAGAACAATTCAGGAATGTGTTCCCGGAATATCCTGGAGGACTTTTACAAAATGTTCGGCGCTTAAAGGGGATATGAAAGAGCAGGAAGCGTTCGTGGAAGAACCGATAAGTCATTGGGCGAAGGAACAGATGAGGCAAAGAAATGCGCTTCTTTTTATTGGAGCATGTGGAATTGCAGTACGCGCTATTGCACCCCATCTGGAGAGCAAACTTTCAGACAGTCCGGTGATTGTTCTGGATGAAAAAGGAAAGTATGTCATTCCGATTCTGTCCGGTCATATGGGGGGAGCCAATGAACTGGCGTTGCTTTTGAGCCATTATTTAGGGATGGAACCGGTTCTGACTACATCAACAGATGTCAATCGAAGGTTTGCAATCGATTTATTTGCGAAAAAGAATCATCTGTATCTTTTTCCGAAAAAAGGAATTGCAATCGTATCGGCAAAGCTCCTTGCAGGGGAGAAGATTCGCATTTCGGTGGAAAGAAGCAGAATCGAAGATGAAGAGAACCTGCCGAAAGGTGTGGAGATTGTACCGTATCCGCCGAAATCTCCGGTAGATGTGGTGATTACAGAGGAAAGAGCATACGAAGCGACTTTGACACTATGCCCTAAGCGATACATCATCGGTGTCGGCTGCCGGAGAGGAAAAGAAGCAGAGGATGTGGAAACATTTTTGAAAGAGACATTGGAAACTTGTGGAATTAGGATGGAAGAAGTTCGGATGTTGGTTTCGATTGACCGGAAAAAGGACGAAATAGCATTGAAGGACTGGAGTGAAAAGTATCGCATTCCTTTCGTGACATACCCTGCTGAGGAACTGCAACGAGTGGAGGGCGATTTCTCTTCCTCATCTTTTGTAAAAGAGACGGTGGGAGTGGACAATGTCTGTGAACGGGCAGCGCTCAGAGGATGTGAAGATGGAGGAAATTTAATCATGAGAAAAAAGGCGAGAGACGGAATGACCGTTGCAATCGCAAAGACAGAATGGAGGGTGACATTTGAAGAACTATAAAGTATCTGTTGTAGGAATGGGACCGGGAAAAGAGTCAATGATGACCGGAGAGGCAATCCGGACATTGGAGCAGGCGGATGTCATTATCGGATATCCGGTATACTTAAATCTTCTTGAGGAACGTTTTGCAGGAAAAGAAATGCGTTCTACGCCAATGAGACAGGAAGAAGAACGCTGCAGAATGACGTTTGAAGAGGCGGAAAAAGGAAAGAAAGCAGCGCTAATCTGCAGTGGAGATGCCGGTGTGTATGGAATGGCATCGTTGATGTATGAAATCGGGAAGGAATATCCGGATATAGAGATTGAAATCATTCCGGGAATTACAGCAGCCAACAGTGGGGCGGCAGTGCTTGGAGCACCGTTAAATCATGATTTTTGTGTGATTAGTCTGAGTGATTTACTGACTCCGTGGGAAAAGATTGAACGCAGATTGATCGCTGCGGCAAAGGGAGATTTTGCAATTGCCATTTACAATCCGTCCAGTAGGAAACGGAGCGATTATCTGAAAAGAGCCTGCGATATTCTTTTACAGGAAATAGAAGAAACGAGAGCGTGTGGTTACGTGGAAAACATCGGAAGAGAAGGAACGAAGGCGGTAACCTGTACGCTGAAAGAACTGCGGGAAGCAAGCGTGAATATGTTTACGACTGTTTTTATCGGGAATGCGGGGAGTAAAATTATTCGCGGAAAATTGATTACAAAACGGGGGTATCAGATTGAAACAAATACTCATATTTGCAGGGACAACAGAAGGTAGAACCCTGGCAGAAAGACTGGCGGAGGCAGGTATTTATCATACAGTGTGTGTGGCGACAGAATACGGAGAGATTGTGTTAAAAGAAAATCCGTTCCTCACGATTCTGAAAGGAAGGAAGACAAAAGAAGAGATGCGGGCGTTGATTCAAAGCGATGAATTTGAAGCAGTAATAGATGCAACGCATCCGTATGCAGATGTCGTAACTGCAAATATCCGTCAAGCGCTGGAAGGATTGCCTGTCCCATATTTTCGGTTAAAGAGAGACACGGAAAAAGAAAAAGCGGAGGGAAAGATTCGTTATTTTCAAAATCATGAAGCGTGTGAGAAAGCATTGGGAGAGATGCGTGGAAATATTCTTCTGACGACGGGGAGCAAAGACTTATTTCGTTATTGTCAACGCCAGAGTGTGAAGGAACGGCTGTTTGTCCGGGTTCTGCCAGGCATGGAAAGCTTGTCGCTTTGCATGGAAGAGGGGATTCAAGGAAAGCAGATTATTGCGATGCAAGGACCGTTCACCGAAGAGATGAATCTGGCGGTAATCCGTCAATTTCAGATTGCGTGTCTCGTTACAAAAAGAAGCGGACAAACTGGAGGATATCCGCAGAAGCTTTCGGCTGCTTCCAAGGCAGGCATTCCGGTGTTTGTTATCGGACATCCGGAAGAAGATGGGATAAGCCTTAGGGAGCTTTGTCGTGTCCTGGAAAAGAAAATGGAGATTCCAATCCGTGGTCGGGCGAGGATGCAGATTATGGTGGCAGGAATTGGAATGGGAAACAGGGGAACCTTAACGAAGGAAGTGGAAGAGAGCATACAGACAGCGGATATTTTACTTGGAGCGGAACGGATGATTGCACCGTATACTCCAAGGCTGGAAAAGAAAGCATGCTATCGGGCAGAAGAAATTCGACAGTATCTAAAGGAAAAGCAAGAAACACTTTTAGAGAAAACCAAAGTTGTGATTTTATGTTCCGGGGACAGTGGTTTTTATAGTGGGGCAACGATTCTGTATCGAGTCTTAGACAGGGCGGTACAGGAAGGAAGCCTTGAGGCGACGATTCGTGTGTTACCTGGAATTTCTTCGATTTCTTATCTGGCAGCCTGCGTGGGAGAAAGTTATCACGATGCGAGAATTTTAAGTATGCACGGAAAACAGATTTTTCATTTGGGAAGAAAAATACGGGAAAATAAGAAAACATATCTTTTGATGTCTGGAGTCAAAGATGTACAAAGATTGGGGAATGTACTTTGTGAGGAAGGCTTGCATGATTGTGAAGTGATTCTCGGCTATCAGATGTCTTATCCGGAACAAGAGATTTGTCATCTTTCTCCTATGTTATGTAAGGAACGGGAAAAAGAAGGTCTGTATACATGTCTTGTAAAGAACCCATATGTTAGATTGGGAAAAGTAACACATGGGGTACCAGATGAAGAATTCTTACGAGAGCGGGTCCCGATGACGAAGGAAGAAGTAAGGGAAGTGATGATCAGTAAACTGAGATTACGGGAGTATGCGGTTGTGTATGATATTGGAAGCGGAACCGGTTCCATCGGAATTGAGATTGCAGGAATTTCGGATACGATATTTGTCTATGCCATCGAGAAAAATCCGGAAGCAGTTCGTCTGACAGCGGCAAATAAAGAAAAATTCGGTGCGGATAATCTGGAAGTGATGGAGGGAGAAGCACCGGAGATACTGAAAGCGCTTCCGGTGCCGACACATGCATTTATCGGGGGAAGCAGCGGGAATCTGGAATCCATTCTGGAGGAGCTTTACCGGAAGAACCCATCCATGAGAATCGTTATCAGCGCCATTACATGGGAGACGATTTGTGAGATGAAGAATGTATTGAAAAATTATCCGGTAAAAGAGGAAAACGTAGTACAGATACAAGTGAGCCGGGCGAAAAAAGCGGGAGATTACCATTTGATGAGAGCAGAGAATCCAGTCTGGATTTGTGCATTTGAATTTTGTGAGGAGTCAAGATGAAAATAAGAAGAGTGATGATTGCAGCGCCTAAAAGCGGGAGTGGAAAGACAACGATTACGTGTGGACTCCTTCAGTTGCTTAAGAATCGAAAAGAACCTGTTCGTGCGTGTAAATGCGGACCGGATTATATCGACCCGATGTTCCATGAGAAGATACTTGGTATTCCATCTAAAAATCTGGATACGTTTTTTACAGGAGAAGAAAAAACGAGAGAGCTTTTTCAAAAAGGGCGAAGTGAGAATGAATTTGTAGTTTTGGAAGGGGTAATGGGACTTTATGATGGATTAGGAGGAATTCGTGAAGAAGGTTCCTCATACCATTTGGCGAAAGTGACGAAAACGCCGATTATTCTCGTTGTAGATGCAAAAGGAATGGGACGTTCCCTCATTCCTTTGATTGCCGGATTCCTTTCTTATGATGTGGAGCATTTGATACGTGGTGTAATTTTAAACCGTATGTCTGCCATGTACTATCAGACCATAAAACCATTACTTGAAGAGGAGCTTCCTGTTCAGGTGATAGGATACTTACCGGAGGAAAGAGACTGCAAGTTAGGAAGCAGACATTTGGGGCTTGTTATGCCGGAAGAGATTCCCAATTTGCAAATGCAGATGCAGCAGATGGCGCGGAATATGGAGGGAACATTAAATATTTCCGAGATTCTTGCTATTGCAGATGCCGCAGGAGAACTGGAAGATTGTAAGCAGGAAAAGGGAGCAAAAAATAGGCTGAAAAGGGATGAAAAAGCGCCAGTGATTGCTGTGGCGAAGGATGAGGCTTTTTGTTTTTACTATCAGGATAATCTGGATCTTTTAAAAGCATATGGAGCAGAAATTCGATATTTTTCTCCACTTTGGGATTCGGAACTTCCGAAAGAATGTGATGGAATTCTGCTTGGGGGAGGATATCCGGAGCTTTATGCAAAAGAACTGAGCGCCAATATAAGAATGAAAGAGTCCATTCGAACAGCGTTTGAGAGAAAAATGCCGATGGTTGCAGAATGTGGTGGATTTTTATATTTACATCAGGAGCTTCAGGATAAAGAAAAGAATTCATTTCCAATGGTTGGAATTTTGCCATATCAGGCACATGATACAGGGAAACTTGTTCGATTCGGTTATATTGAATTGCAGGAGAAAGATGGACATTTTCTTGACCCGGAAGAAAGAATCCGAGGACATGAATTTCATTATTATGACAGTGAGGAAAATGGAGGTAGTTGTGTTGCAAAAAAGCCGGTAACAGGAAGAACATATCCTTGTATAGTGGAGGGAGAATCTTACTTTTTGGGGTTCCCGCATCTTTGTTATGCATCGAATCCGCATTTTGCAGAAGCCTTTGTGAAAAAAGCAACAAGATATCATAGAATGAATTGTCAGTCAGAATAAAATATGTTACCATAAGAAGGAAATGGAAGATACTTTTCAGTAAAAAAGGCAGAAGTATACTTCGATAAAATTAGGAGGTTATAAGCCATGAAAGTTACAGAAAGAATTTCAAAACTTCGCGAACTGATGGAAGAAAAACATATCGATATGTATATCGTACCGTCAGCAGACAATCACCAGAGCGAATATGTTGGTGAACATTTCAAAGCGAGAGCATTTATCACAGGATTCACCGGTTCTGCAGGAACAGCAATCATCACAAAGACAGAAGCAGGACTTTGGACAGACGGAAGATATTTCCTTCAGGCAGAGCAGCAGCTTACAGGTTCCGGAGTTGAACTTTATAGAATGGGCGAGCCGGGCGTTCCAACAGTGACACAGTTCGTAGCAGATAAGCTTCCGGAGAACGGAACACTTGGATTTGACGGACGCCTCGTTGCAGTAGATGAAGGAAAAGCATATGCAGAAGCGGCGGCAGCACATGGCGGAAGCGTAAACTATGCATATGATTTGGTAGACGAAGTATGGGAAGACAGACCGGCTTTATCTACAGAGAAAGCATTTGCACTTGGAGAAGAGCTGACAGGCGAAAGTGCAGCATCTAAACTTGCGCGTATTCGCGAAGCGATGAAAGCAGAAGGAGCGGATGTTCATGTTGTAACTTCTCTTGACGATATTGCATGGATATTGAACGTAAGAGGAAATGATGTTGCTTACTCACCGCTTTTACTTTCTTACATGATTATTTCTATGGATAAAGTAGATTTATATGTAGATGAGACAAAATTAAATGATGAAATCAGAGCGGGATTCGATGCAATCCATGTAGTGCTTCATCCATACAACGATATATATGAAGATTTGAAGAAGTATGGAAAGGGCGATACATTACTGATTGATCCGGATAGAATGAACTATGCACTTTACTACAATATTTCCGATGAAGCTTGTAAAGTAGAGAAACGGAATCCAAGCGTTCTGATGAAAGCGATAAAGAATGAAGTAGAACTTAAGAATATCAGAAATGCCCACATCAAAGATGGAATTGCAATGACAAAATTCATGAAATGGGTAAAAGAAAATGTAGGAAAAATGGAAATCTCAGAGATGAGTGCCTCTGATAAATTAGAAGAATTCCGTGCAGAGCAGGAAGGGTTCTTATGGCCAAGCTTTGAACCAATCTGTGGTTCCGGGGAGCACGCTGCCATCGTACATTACTCCTCTACACCGGAGACAAACATTCCGTTAAAAGAGAATGCATTCTTCCTGACAGACACAGGTGGAAATTACTATGAAGGTTCCACAGATATCACAAGAACATTTGCGCTTGGTGAAGTGAGCGACATCGAGAAGCTTCACTTTACAACAGTGGCGAAGAGTATGTTGAATGTGATGAATGCGAAGTTCCTCTACGGAGCAACAGGTTCCAACATTGATATGCTTGCAAGAAAACCGTTCTGGGATATGGATTTAAACTTCAATCATGGAACAGGACATGGCGTGGGATACCTCTTAAATATCCACGAAGGACCGACAGGCATTAGATGGATGCACCGGGCAAGCGAAGCGACACCATTCGAGGAAGGTATGGTTATTACAGATGAGCCGGGTATCTATATCGCAGGTTCTCATGGAATCCGTACAGAGAATGAGTTAATCGTTTGCAAGGGAGTTCAGAATGAATACGGACAGTTCATGTACTTTGAGCCAATCACATTCGTTCCGATTGACCTAGATGCCATTGATGCAGACGTAATGTCAGTGGAAGATAAGAAGATGTTAAATGATTACCACAAAGCAGTATTCGAGAAGATATCTCCGTATTTAAATGAAGAAGAGACAGAGTGGTTAAAGAAATATACAAGAGAAGTATAAGAGACAGAATTTCAAAGGAATTTCTTCTTTCAAAAAGGGAAGGCGCCGGGTTCGGTACCTTCCCTTTTTGTGCTATGACAGAAGAAAAGTCAGGATGATCGTAAATTCCTGCTCTGTTTCGGAGCAAAGCATTCCTCCTCATTCTGGAAACTATTATAACAAATATTAGGAAATATGCAGAAAAACTTAAGAATTCTTAAGGTGATGTTTTAGAAAAATTTAAGATGAATTTGTTAGAATGTGAAACGAGGTGAGAAGTATGCAATACGAAATGATACGCTATCTGATTAGCGGAGTCTGTACAACCCTTGTGAATATCGGCATGTTCAGCGCTCTGCGTTATGGAATGGGCGTAGGAATGCAGGCAGCGAATATAAGCTCGATTGTGGCGGCAATTTTATTTGCATTTGTAGTGAATAAAAGATTTGTGTTTGATACAGGGATGGAAGGAAATGTCTGGAAAGAATTTGTCCGTTTTACAAGCATGCGGGGAATATCCCTTCTTGTGGAAGTAGGCGGGATGCAGGTGCTGACGATGCTGTCTGTTCCGGATATGCTTGCGAAGATTTTACTGCAGATTGTTATTATCGTTATGAATTATGTGATCAGTAAATGTTATGTGTTTAAGAGACGGGAGGACGAATAGATGAAGAAAATCACAGTCATTATACCATGTTTGAATGAAGAAGAAGCATTGCCGATTTATTATCAGGAAATGTGTCATGTGATGAAGCAGATGAACGAGGTGGAGGTAGAATTGTTATTTGTGGATGATGGTTCAACGGACGCCACTCTTTCGGTAATGAAAGATTTACATAAGATGGATGAAAGGTGCAGGTATCTGTCTTTTTCCAGGAATTTTGGGAAAGAAGCGGCGATTTATGCAGGGCTTCAGAATGCAGGCGGAGATTATGTGGCAATCATGGATGTAGATTTGCAGGACCCTCCGGCGCTTTTGCCAAAAATGTACCGGATTCTGGAAGAGGAGGCATACGATAGTGTGGCTACGAAGCGTTCCACACGAACCGGGGAACCGAAGATTCGCTCTTTTTTATCGGAACGTTTCTACAAAGTGATGAATCGGATTTCTAAGACAGAGATTGTAAGCGGTGCAAGAGATTATCGGCTGATGAAACGAAATATGGTGGATGCGGTTCTTTCCATGAGTGAATACAACCGCTTTTCCAAAGGAATCTTTGAATGGGTAGGATTTCGTACGAAGTGGCTGGAATTTGAAAATGTGGAACGTTCTGCAGGGGAGACGAAGTGGTCTATGAAGAAGCTGTTTTTCTATTCGGTGGAGGGAATTACAGGTTTTTCCGTGGCTCCATTATCCTTTGCTTCTGTGATAGGCGTTCTGTTCTGTGCGGTATCTTTTCTGATGATAGGGGTGATTGTTCTTCGTACACTGTTCTTTGGAGACCCGGTGTCCGGATGGCCTTCCCTTGCATGCATCATCTTTTTTGTGGGAGGAATACAGCTTCTTTGTGTTGGAATCGTAGGACAGTATTTATCGAAGACGTATTTGGAGACAAAAAATCGTCCAATTTATATTTTGAAAGACAGAAGTGAGGAAGAGAAAGGAGTCGCACATGTTCGGGAAAGTGTTTGGAGCGAATGTGGACTGGATCAGTCAGCATAGTGTGTTACCGGAGTATTTCAGACAGCAATTTTATGCAACGGGGGAACTTTTCCCGGAGTTTGCGGCAAACATCGGAGGCGGACAGAATATTTATAACTTTGCGTATTATGGATTGTATAGTCCGCTTATCCTGCCGTCATATTTCCTGCCATTTGTGAAAATGAGTGATTACATCATAGCAGTCAGTTTCCTTTGCCTTGTGGCAGATATACTGCTCTTTTATCGATGGCTTCGGGGAAATGAGGTATCGAAGGGAAACACTTTTTTCACATCGCTTATGTTCCTTTTGGCTGGTCCTGTGATTTTCCATTCTTATAATCAGATTATGTTCATTAATTATATGCCGTTTCTTCTGCTTGGGCTCATAGGTATAGATCGATATTTTCAAAAGAAAAAGAGCGGATTATTGACGGGGAGTATTTTCCTGATGATTATGACAAGTTTTTATTTTAGTATCGGCGGAATTCTTGTATTGATAATTTATGGAATCTATCGGTATTTGGTGGTACAGGAGATAGACGGGGAGACTGCAACTGTTCGGAAATTTCTGTTGGACGGAATAAAATTTTGTATTCCTATCTTACATGCAGTTCTTTTAAGCGGTGTTCTTCTCGTGCCGACTGCGATGGCGCTGATGCAAGGAACGAGAGGAGAAAGTAAATCCGGAGGAATTGTTGATTTATTTTTCCCGGATGTGGACTTGCTTCGGATTTTATACCATCCGTATGGTATTGGTCTGACAACGCTTGTCATTACGGTGCTTTTGACAGGGCTTACATATCGCGTGTGGAGGGAAAAGTATCTTCACATTGTGTGCATGGTTGTTATGACGATTCCGTTCTTTTTATATGTGTTGAATGGTGGACTCTATATTCGGTCGAAAGTATTGATTCCGATGCTCCCTCTTCTCTGTTACCTAATAAGTATGTACTTGGAAAAACAAAAGAAAGGCGAGATTCCATTTCTTCAAGGGATGATGCCGTATGTGCTGACGGTTGGAATTGTATGGATGGGTGGGATGGAAGAAAAACATCAGTTTCATTCCCTTCTTATGATAGATGCCATTGTCATGTTGTTGTGCGGAGTCTTTTTTTATGGAAGACAAAAATTTTCCGAAAGATTGTTTCGAAAAAAGTGTTGTTGGAAACATGCGGAAAAGATGCTGATTTTGTTTCCAATTGGCTGTCTGCTTGTATTTGGAATTGGGTGTAATCTTCAGGCAGACAGAATGCTGGATGCGTCGTTCTATCGGAAGGTGACGGATACAAGAATGCAGGACACAGTGGGGCAGATACTGGAACAGGAGAAAGGGTTCTATCGGATGGAGCAACGTGGAACTTATGAGGAGGATGCGGCAAACTTGAATCGAATCTGGTCTATGCAGCAATATAGTTCCTCCATCTATTCTTCCACCTATGAAGAGGAATATCAGAGGTTTCGCCAGAGTGTATTCGGGGTGGAAGAACCTTATCGGAATGTGCTGATGCAAGCGCCATCCAGAAACCCGATGTTTCAAAGGCTGATGGGAGTGAAATATCTTGTGTCAGAGAAAGCGGTTCCGGGATACGAGAAAGTGGGGAAGGATGTCTATGTGAATCAGGAGGTTCTTCCGATTGCCTATACGACGAACCGAACCATTGCGAAGGAAGTATATGAAACGTTACCATTTCCATATAACCAGACGGCATTCTTGTCTTGCACGGTGACAGGAGAAGGAGGAGAGATGACGGCAGATTATCTGATGGAGATGCAGGGAAGACAGATACAGAAACTTTCTGTGCCTCTGGATTCTTGTATTCGGACTACGAAGAATATGAAACGGGAAATTTCAATTTCCCGTGCAAATGAGGGAGATGTGTTGTTCTTGCAATTCCAGGTCAAGAATCAGAAGCCTTCGAAAGACGTATCGGTCTGGGTGGAAGGAATCCGCAATAAGCTTACTGCCAAAGAACATATTTATTATAATGACAATGAAACCTTTACCTATGCGGTACCGTTACAGGAAGGGCAGGAAACAGTAGCTGTTATTTTTGGCGCCGGAGTATATGAGATTTCTGATTTGCAAAGTTACCTGTGGAAGTATGAGAAAGAGGTGAATGAAAAGGAAAGAGAAGAGCTTTGTCAGGGAGAAATCCTTCTGGATAAGAAACAGACGAAAGGGAACGTGATTGTAGGTTCTGTGGAATCCAAGGAGGACGGTTATCTGATTACATCCATCCCATACGATAAAAACTTTGAAGTCTGTGTAGATGGGAAACGTGTCGAATCAGAGAAAGTAAATACGGCATTTTTAGGAGCTTCCATGAAAAAAGGAAGACATGAAGTGGAAGTGATTTATCATGCCCCAGGTTTAAAATTGGGAAAAGGAATCAGCCTTTTAGGATGCGTATTATTTTTAGGTAGGGGACTTGTAAGAATCAAAGGTTGTAAAAGAAGAGTTGAAGTGGCAAGAACACTTTAGGATAAAATAACTTGGAATATCGATTATGATTATGCGGAGGCGATGCATATCGTCTCCCGTTTTTCCACCCTTTTCTATTCTAGGGATAAATGATATAATATGCACATGGTGCATATTATATCATTGCGCATATCACGATTTCTGCGGAACCGCAGAAAGTCGTTGTGCATGATATCGTGCATATAGTTTGAGTATTTTAAGAAAGATTTGGTGACGAGTATGAACGTAAAAGAGTTAGAGACTTACGAGTTGATAGAAGAACATCATCTGCCGGATTTACAGTCAGAAGGGTATCTTCTGCGACACAAAAAGAGTGGGGCAAGAGTTGTTCTGATTTCAAACGAGGATGACAATAAAGTATTTACCATTGGTTTCCGTACACCGCCGGAGGACAGCACTGGGCTTCCGCATATTCTGGAACATTCGGTGTTATGCGGTTCGGATAAATTCCCGACAAAGGACCCGTTTGTGGAGTTGGTGAAAGGTTCATTAAATACTTTTTTGAATGCAATGACATACCCGGATAAGACGGTGTATCCGGTTGCGAGCTGCAATGAGAAGGATTTTCAGAACTTGATGCATGTGTATATGGACGCTGTATTTCATCCGAACATTTATAAGCATGATGAGATTTTCCGTCAGGAAGGATGGAGTTATAAGCTGGATGATATGGATGCGGATTTGGAATATAACGGTGTCGTGTATAACGAGATGAAGGGAGCATTTTCTTCCCCGGAAGATGTATTGAATCGTGTGATTTTAAATTCGCTGTTTCCGGACACTTCCTATCAGAATGAATCCGGCGGAGACCCGGAGGTGATTCCGGAATTAAGTTATGAGCAATTTCTTGCATTTCATAAGAAATATTATCATCCGTCTAACAGCTATATTTACCTGTACGGAGATATGGATATGGCGGAGAAACTTACATGGCTTGATGAGGAATATCTAAGCAAGTATGAGTTTCAGGAGATTGATTCCGAGATTCGTTATCAGGAGCCGTTTGAGGAAGTAAAGGAAGTGGAGAAAGAATATTCCATTTCAAGCAACGAATCGGAAGAGGATAACACGTATCTGTCCTATAACAAAGTCATCGGGACAAGTCTTGACCGGGAGTTGTATCTTGCGTTTGAGATTCTGGATTATGCGTTATTGTCTGCACCGGGAGCTCCACTTAAGAAAGCGCTTGTGGATGCGGGAATCGGAAAAGACATCATGGGTTCCTATGACAATGGAATTTATCAGCCGGTATTTTCTATTATCGCCAAGAATGCTAATTCGGAGCAAAAAGAAGCTTTTGTATCGGTGATTGAACAGACGCTTTCGGATATTGTGAAACATGGAATGAATCAGAAAGCAATCGAGGCGGGAATCAATTATCATGAGTTCCGTTACCGGGAGGCAGACTTTGGCGGATTCCCGAAGGGATTGATGTACGGACTTCAGATTTTTGAGAGCTGGTTATATGATGATGAAAAACCGTTCATCCATGTCGATGCGATTGAGACATTCAATTTATTGAAAGAAAAAGCGAAGGCAGGGTATTTTGAAGAACTGATTCAGAAATATCTGTTGGAAAATCCACATGGTTCTATCGTAGTAATCAAACCGGAAAAAGGACGTACAGCAAGAATGGACCAGGAACTTCACGATAAACTGCAGGAATACAAGGCAAGCTTGTCTAAGGAAGAAGTAGAGAAGATTGTCGAAAGAACTGCCCAGCTTCTCGCGTACCAGGAGGAGCCTTCTACGCAGGAAGAGTTGGAGACGATTCCGGTATTGGAAGTGGGAGATATTTCCACAGAGATTGCACCGATTTACAATCAGGAGATTTACTATGGGGATACTTTGATGGTGCACCACGAGCTGGAAACCAATGGAATTGGATATATCGACCTTCTGTTTGATTTATCCCAGGTACCGGCAGAACTGCTTCCGTATGTAGGAATTTTACAGGGAGTCCTTGGCATTATTGATACGACCCATTATGAGTATGGGGAGCTATTCAATGAAATCAATGTGCATACAGGAGGAATCGGAACCTCCTTGGAACTGTATCCGGATGTGACAAAGGTGAAAGAGAAAGCGTTTAAAGCGACGTTTGAGGTGAAGGCGAAGGCGTTGTATCATAAGCTTCCGGTTGCATTTGACATGATGCGGGAGATTCTGACGGAATCTAAGCTGGAAGATGAGAAACGTTTAAAAGAAATCCTGGATATGATGATTTCCAGATTGCAGATGAGATTCACTTCATCCGGACACACGACGGCAGCGCTTCGTGCGATGGCATATGCGTCTCCGATTTCCAAATTCAAAGATGTGACAAACGGAATTGCGTACTATAAGAAAGTGAGTGAGATTGCGGAACATTTTGAAGAGGAGAAGGAATCTTTGATTCAAAATCTGAACACATTGTGCCATATGCTATTCCGGGCAGACAATTTGATGCTCAGTTATACTTCTGCGAAAGAGGGACTGGATGGCATGGAGAGCATGATACAGGGATTGAAAGAGGCTTTATATCGAGATGAAGTGAAAACAGAACCATGCATCTTACATTGTGAGAAGAAGAACGAAGGATTTAAAACCTCTTCCAAAGTCCAGTATGTGGCGCGTGCGGGTAACTTTATTGACAGAGGAGAAGAATATACAGGGGCGCTTCAGATTCTGAAGGTGATTTTAAGCTATGACTATCTATGGCAGAATATTCGTGTGAAAGGCGGCGCTTACGGATGTATGAGTAACTTTAATCGAATTGGTGAAGGATATCTGGTGTCTTACCGGGACCCAAATCTGGAGAAAACGAACGAAGTGTACGAAGGTGTAACAGAATATTTGAAGAATTTTGAAGTGACAGACCGGGATATGACGAAATATATTATCGGAACGATTAGCAATTTGGACCAACCGATGACTCCGGTGATTAAGGGCGACCGTTCCATGAATTTGTATATGAATCATGTGACACCGGAAATGATTCAGAAAGAAAGAATGCAGGTGCTTCACGCAACGAAAGAAGACATCCGCAATCTTTCCGGTATTGTGGAGGCAGTGCTTGCGGCAAACCAGCTCTGTGTCATCGGCGGAGAAGAGAAGATAGAAGCGGCAAAAGAACTGTTTGACGAAGTAAAAGACTTATTATAAGATAGAGGACAGTTTGATAGAAAGAGAAGAATATGGAGGAAACAGATGAGAGCAGACTATAAATCAGGATTTGTAACGCTTATCGGAAGACCGAATGTGGGAAAATCTACACTAATGAATTATTTAATTGGCCAGAAGATTGCGATTACATCCAATAAACCGCAGACAACAAGAAACCGTATCCAGACCGTTCTCACAACAGAGGAAGGACAGATAGTATTCGTTGATACACCGGGGATTCACAAGGCGAAAAATAAGCTTGGCGAATATATGGTGAATGTGGCAGAGCGGACGCTTAACGAAGTAGATGTTGTAGTATGGCTTGTGGAGCCGTCTACATTTATCGGAGCGGGTGAGAAGCACATCATTGAACAGTTGAAAAAGGTGAAAACGCCGGTCGTACTTGTAATTAATAAGGTAGATATGGTGAAAAGGGAAGAAGTGTTCGCGTTTATCGATGCGTACCAGAAGCAGTATGATTTCGCGGCAATCGTTCCGGTGTCTGCCAGAACCGGAGAAAATACAGATGAGCTTATCAAAGTTCTGTTCCAGTACTTGCCGTATGGCCCGCAATTCTATGATGAGGATACGATTACAGACCAGCCGCAGCGCCAGATTGTGGCAGAGATTATTCGTGAAAAAGCATTGCATGCATTGAACGAAGAAATTCCTCATGGAATTGCGGTGGCGATTGACCGGATGGAATTCAAGCGTAAGCTTGTGAACATTGACGCTACGATTATTTGCGAGAGAGATTCGCATAAAGGAATCATTATCGGAAAACAAGGCGCGATGTTGAAAAAAATCGGCACAAATGCCCGGTTTGAGATTGAGAAAATGTTGGAAATGCAGGTGAATCTTAAACTCTGGGTGAAAGTGAAAAAAGACTGGAGAGACAGTGATTTTCTCATCAAAAACTTCGGATATACGAAGGATGAATAACGGATGAAAGGCTAAGAAAACTGAACTGGAAGTTTTTAGCGCGTATAGACCATTCTCAATCGGAAAACCTAAAGAGTAGAAGGCAGAAGAAGAGGTGATTCGATGGAGAATGGATATTGGGAAACATTTACAAGGACAGGAAAGGTTGAAGATTATCTAAGATACCGGAGTGAGAATCTTCAAGAAACAGAGGAAGAGAAACGTGAATCAGTCGATTGTGGTAACAGGTATGGTGCTGTCAGTGACACCCATAGGGGAATTCGATAAGCGAGTGGTAATTTTGACGAAAGAACGGGGAAGATTGTCGGCATTTGCGAAGGGGGCGAGAAAACAAAACAGCCCCCTTGGCGGAGCCGTCAGTCCTTTTTGTTTTGGAGAATTTACGCTGTACGAAGGAAGAACGTCCTATAACATCATGCAGGTGAACATTTCGAATTACTTTCAGGAGCTGCGTACCGACTTGGAGGCGGCGTATTATGGGTTCTATTTTATGGAGTTTGCAGAATACTATACAAGGGAATGTAATGACGAGACGCAGATGTTAAAACTTCTCTATCAGACATGCCGCGCCCTGACAAGAAGAAGCATTCCGAATCCTTTGATTCGATGCATTTTTGAGTTGAAGGCGATTTACATAAATGGGGAAGGCCCGCAGGTATTTCAATGTGTGAAATGCGGAGATATAGAACGTCCGGTTATCTTCAGTGCAAAAGAGGGCGGCGTTGTATGTAGTGAATGCAGACAGGGCGTGTATGACGAGATGGAGGTCGATACGTCTACTCTTTACGCGATGCAATATATCGCGTCTTCTACAATCGAAAAACTTTATACGTTTACCGTATCGGACGAGGTGCTTCGGAACTTGCAGAAGATTACGGAACGATATTTGTCCATTTACGTGGAAAAACAATTTAAGTCCTTGGAAATACTGGAAATCTGTGTGAAATAGTTTTCCTGTTTCCGGAAACATTGCTTTACAATTATATAGAAAAACTGTATAATTATTAACAATCTATAGACATTCTTTATTTTATTTGGAAAAATAAAAATCAATGTGAAAGAGAGGGAAAGAATGATGGAAAAGACAATGGAAAAAATCGTCGCATTGGCGAAATCAAGAGGATTTGTATATCCGGGTTCTGAAATTTACGGAGGTCTTGCTAATACATGGGACTACGGAAACCTGGGCGTAGAATTAAAGAATAACGTAAAACGTGCATGGTGGAAAAAATTCGTACAGGAAAGCCCTTATAACGTAGGAGTTGACTGCGCTATTTTAATGAACCCGCAGACATGGGTGGCATCCGGTCATCTCGGAGGATTCAGCGACCCGCTGATGGACTGTAAAGAGTGTAAAGAAAGATTCCGCGCAGATAAGATTATCGAGGATTTTGCACAGGAGCATGGAATTGAGCTGACAGAGAGCGTGGACTCCTGGTCTAATGAGCAGATGGAAGCATGGATTAAAGAGCATAATGTTCCATGTCCATCTTGTGGAAAACACAATTTTACAGAAATCCGTCAGTTTAACCTGATGTTCAAGACATTCCAGGGCGTCACAGAGGATGCAAAAAATACAGTATACTTAAGACCGGAGACTGCACAGGGAATTTTCGTAAACTTTAAGAATGTGCAGCGTACATCCAGAAAGAAGATTCCGTTTGGTATTGCTCAGATTGGAAAGTCTTTCCGAAATGAGATTACACCGGGTAACTTCACATTCCGTACAAGAGAATTCGAACAGATGGAATTAGAATTCTTCTGCGAACCGGGAACAGACCTTGAATGGTTCAAATATTGGAAAGAATTCTGCTACAATTGGTTGCTTTCTTTGGGATTGAAAGAAGATGAAGTGAGAATGAGAGACCACTCACCGGAAGAATTATGCTTCTACAGTAAGGCAACGACAGACTTTGAATTCCTCTTCCCATTCGGATGGGGCGAGCTTTGGGGAATTGCCGACAGAACAGATTACGACCTGACACAGCATCAGGAAGTGTCAAAGCAGGATATGTCATACTTCGATGATGAGAAGAAGGAAAAATATATTCCATATGTTATCGAGCCATCTCTCGGAGCAGACCGTATGGTGCTTGCATTCCTTTGCGGAGCTTACGATGAAGAGGAATTAGAAGGCGGAGATATGCGTACTGTACTGCGTTTCCATCCGGCGCTTGCACCGATTAAAATCGGAGTGCTTCCACTCTCTAAGAAACTGAATGAAGGCGCAGAGAAAGTATTTGCAGAATTGTCAAAGACTTATAACTGTGAATTCGATGACAGAGGAAATATCGGAAAACGTTACCGTCGTCAGGATGAAATCGGAACACCGTTCTGTGTCACATACGACTTCGAATCAGAAGAAGACGGAGCCGTAACGGTGCGTGACCGCGATACGATGGAACAGGAACGTGTAAAAATTGAAGATTTGAAAGCTTACTTTGAGAAGAAGTTTGAATTTTAGCTTGTTGGGGACGTAGTAAAATGAAGAAATACTACGTCCCCAATTAAAAAATGCCCTGTCCCTTTTTGTGAAGTGCTTTGTCTCCAACAGAGAAGAGCAAAAAAGTGAGAAGGTGAAATATGCCGCGACAACGCCGGAAGGAAAGTAGCACAGGAGTATATCATGTGATTGCAAAGGGGATAAATCGGGAACTAATATTTAATCAGCCTCGGGAAAAATTATATTTAAAAAGAATTTTAAGAGAATTTCTCTCTAACTATCATGTGGAAATTTATGCATACTGCATTATGTCAAATCATGTACATTTAATAATCAAGTCAGAACTTCGGGAATTATCCATGTATATGGCAACTTGTCTAGCCAAATACGCAGAATATTACAATTATAAACATAAAAGAAATGGTCATGTTTTTCAAAACAGATTTAAAAGTGAATGTATTGAAACATCCCAATATTTTTGGAATTGTGTCCGATATATTCATTTGAACCCACTAAAAGCGAATCAAATAAAAAATATTGAGGACTACAAATACAGTAGTTTGGGTGAATACAAGAAGATGAATTCGCAAATTTTACATGAAAATGCATTTGACATTTTTAGTGGTAAGTTTGAAGATTGGGAGGACTTTATGCATTTTCATTATAAAAACCCAAGACAGATTTTTGATGATGTGAAAGAAGATAAAGAAAGGCATCAAAGAGAGGTGGCTATGATATATTTGACAGAAATGCAGCAAGAATTAAATATTGAAAAGCCAGAACAGATTATAGAAGAGCGAGAATTGAGAGAGCAATTTAAAAACTATTTGCAGGAAAATTTAAAAATTTCTATTAGGAGATGTAACAAAATTGTAAGTGAAATTCAAGAGATTTTATAAACAAATAAGTTGGGGACAGGGCATTTTACAAAAAGGGACAGGATAAAACTAAATTGGGGACGTAGTAAAATTACAAAATACTACGTCCCCAAAGGGAAACTCTGTCAAGCATTTTTGAAAATGTCCCAAAATAAGTAAAACATTTGCCCCGGATTT
>OFMK01000584.1_pt1 | contig 36597 bp, 30 predicted proteins | sample 1541781 | NCBI WGS metagenome assembly OFMK01 (sample SAMN04209250, study PRJEB22552) | human gut metagenome | biome: gut; material: feces | host: Homo sapiens | place: USA: Oklahoma
GAGCAGGCCCCGTTTTTCATTCCGTCCCAACCTGCAGAACGAAGAACACAGAAAAAGGAAGGTTTCTTGCCGAAGGGCAAAGTCAGGGCGAGGAAAATATACCAGCACATACTCGTTATCGGAGAACACCGCTTGCGGGGGATGTGGTGCCATGTACCGTAGAACCATGTGGATTAAACAGGACAGAACAAGGGAAGATGTATGACGATAACCGCCTTGAATTTGGTACCAAGTATTGCTGTGATGTTTTCAATAACAACCGGAATGAAAAGCAAATAACAAAGGGCTTTCGTCTGAAAATTCGGGTTGGAAGTCCCACCTTTTTGCGGATAGTTTTGCGGATAGATTGTTTTTTCGATATATGGAATTCAATACTGATTCCATGAATTTCTTGTGGGTTTTGTAAATGATTTATGATATGATTTATTTTGGATTATCAAAATTAATACAAAATTATGAAAATAGTAAGTTGATTTTTGTTAAAATACATAAGAGGATGAAATTGTATCATTAAAAATATAAATCATGGAGGGGTACGATGAAAATATCAACAATCAAACCTTTTGCAGTAAAAGGAGGATTTCGGTACTGGGTATTTGTGAAGGTGGAAACAGATGCTGGACTTATTGGATGGGGCGATGCTAGCGATTGGGATGCGCCGTTTTCAATTACTGAGGCAGTGTGTTATCTGGAGCCTTTCCTGATTGGGAAAGACCCCTTTGATGTGGAAAAAATTTGGTGGAATAACACACAGATTTTCAAACGAATGTGGGGAGGAATTGCGTGGAAGGCCATGAGCGGAATTGATACGGCGCTATGGGATATTAAAGGCAAGGCGCTGGGGATTCCCGTATGGCAACTTTTAGGTGGAAAAATCAGGGACCGCCTTCGGCTGTACTGGACCCACTGTGGATCTGCTCAGTTTGCCCATCACCAATATTTAAATAGCCCGCAGCTTCGTTCTATCGAGGACTTAAAGAAATTCTGTGAACGGGTTGCCCAGAGCGGACTGACTGCTTTGAAGACAAATATTATGGCGATGAAAGGAACGCCGCTTTACAGGGTTCCACGCGAAGAAATTTTCACGGGAAAAATTTCTGATGAAGAGGTAGAAACAGCATGTATGGAAATAGAAGTTTTCCGGAAAGATCTTGGTAAGAAATTCGGAATTGCATTGGATACAGCGTTTGATTACAGGTTGGATGGCGCTTTAAATTTAGCTAGGGCATTGGAACCCTATGATATGATGTGGCTGGAAACAGAAACCTTTGACGTTAATGCCCAGGAAAAATTGGCCTATTTGACAACCACCCCAATAGTCCACGGAGAAAGCCTTTACGATTTACATGGTTATCTACCCTATTTACAGCGGCATGCCCAGAAAACCATTATGGTCGACTTAGCTTGGAACGGGCTGACAATGGGGAAAAAGATCGCGGACTTGGCTTTGGCGTTTGATACGGCGGTCTCTCCCCATAACTGCCATAACCCGTTAACGACCTTTGTGGCGGCGCAATTCTGCGCTTCTATCAAAAATTTCGATATTCTGGAAATAGATTACGATGATGTGCCGTGGCGGGATGAATTGATCACAGAGAAAATACAAATTGAAAACGGATATTTACTGGTACCTGAGCGACCGGGACTTGGCACGGATCTGATCGAAGAGAAGCTTTTGGAATATGCAGTAGAAAGATAAAAGGAAGGAAAGATGGTAAATGGAAAGATATGTAGCGGAAAAAGTGGAGATTGGCCTCAAAATGAGGTTAGGGGAAGGGCCAGTATGGCAGGCGGATACCAACACGCTAAGCTGGGTAGATATCCTCTCGGGAACACTCCATATATTGCAGGGCGACCGGGTGCTTAGTATTGAAACCGGTCAATATATCGGGGCTGCCGTTCCTGTCGCTTCGGATGGGCAGTATCTGGCAGCGCTTACCACTGGCTTCTATCTAATGGATAAAACCGGTTTGATTGATAAAATCGGCAGCCCATTGGATATGCCGCTGCGATACCGGTTTAATGATGCCAAATGCGACCGGAAAGGCCGGCTTTTTGCTGGAATCATCGGGCTTTATGGTGACGAGGGGAAAAAAGGCAGGCTTTACTGTTTGGAGAATGGTGCCATCAGCACGGTTTTAGAGGGTATGGTGCTGCCTAATGGGATGGATTGGGATGACGATAGAGGGCTTTTTTATATGATTGATACGCCCACTGGAACAGTGGAAGCCTACGAGTATGACGAGGAGTCGGCCCATGTTTCCCATTCCCACACTGCCGCCGTGATAGAAGAAGGCATTCCCGATGGCATGACGCTGGACGAGGAAGGCAACCTATGGGTTGCGCAATGGGGTGGCGGAAAGGTATGCTGCTATGCGGCTGAATCCGGCAGAAAGATTGCCGAGGTAGTCCTTCCCACGTCTAACGTTTCATCTTGCTGCTTTGGAGGGAGAGACTTAGACTGCCTTTATATTACAACGGCCACAGCCGCCGGGGAGGAGGGCACCGGTTATCTCTATCAAATGAAAGCAGGGTATCGTGGGAGGAAATCATATTGTTATCAAAATAAATAGGCGGTAAAGCACATTGCCGCGGGAAAAGTCATGCCGCGACGGGACCGGTGGGAGGGAAGAGGTAATGAAAGAATTAAGGTTGGTTATTGTTGATGATGAGGAATTAGCAATTCAGAATTTGGAGGAACAAATCGAAGCAATCAATGGCCCCTATCGAATTGTTGGAACCGCCCGAAATGGTGTGCAGGCTTGGGAATTGCTGCAAAAAGTCAAGCCCGATGTGGCGTTTGTCGATATTAAAATGCCAGTTCTGACCGGGTTGGAACTGGCAAAGAAAATCAAAGATGAACATATGAAGACAGAAGTGGTGCTGGTTTCGGCCTATCAGGAGTTCGAATATGCCAAACAAGGGATCGAACTGGGTATCTGCCAGTATATCCTCAAGCACGAGGTAGGGGGCACTTCCCTAAGTAAGCTGCTGGAGCAGCTGTGGAATACCGAGCAAATCACCACCACCTTTTCCGTGCAGAGTATTTTGGGTGCAATCATCAACGGCACTTATGTCCAGTCGCAAATCAAAGAACATTTCATAAAAGCCAAGGAGGAGCTAAAGACCTTTTCCATCCTGATGGTACAGAGAAATGCTCCGATTCGCTTTGCCAACAGCGGCTCTTTTTTGGAGCAGCCGCCACCCGTGGATGTTGAGGAAATCCTGATTCAAAAAAAGGAGGAACTCCATCTCATAGCGGTTCTTCCCTATCATGGAGCCCATGTTCTCATCTTCAATAAGCCCTTTGAAAGCTATCTGCTTCGGGTGGGTCTGTTGCAGCAATATGCCGATGAGATCATAGCGTTTCTCAAGCAGTCTGTCCAAGGCGGCTTTAGTGTGGCTGCGGTGATGCGTGAAATCACCTTGGATGAACTCTCTCCAATAGTCCAGGTAGCGTACAGGGAACTTGACAAGCTGTCAGTCTTAAAAAGGGATTCTTTTCAGATTTTGAATTTAAAAGAAGATAACCCGCAGAAGCAGGCCGGTTCGCGTATGCCGGTCAAGGAAATTCTGATTCATTGCCTGGAAGAAAGAAAGCTAGAGCAGGTAAGCAGCCGCTTAAACCGAATACAGGAATCGTTAACGGCAGGAAAATACAGCAGAAGCGGACTGGAAAGGGTTTTAAAAGAATTATATGAGGCTTTGCAGGGATTCCGTAAGCGTCAAAACTTGCCCCCGGTGGAATATACTGTTTTAAAAAAGCCAGACGCATATTGTATCAGCGAAGCGGTTGATTGGTTCCGGGAAGCGGTGGAGTTTACCATCTCTGAAACAGAAGGGCTGATTCATGTTACTTCCAAAAAACTGAAGGAGGCGCTGGCCTATATCCAGGACCATTTTACCGAAAGCATCACCCAGCAGCAGGTAGCGGAAGCGCTTGGATTCAGCAGCGTTTATCTGGGGTTGCTTTTCCGTAAGGAGATGCAGTTGTCATTTCTGGAATATGTGACAAAATGTAGGATTGATAAAGCCAAGTACTACCTGGTCCATACCAATAAAAAAATCTATGAGATTTCAGACCATGTTGGTTATATGACCAGTCAATATTTTAGTAAAATTTTTAAACAGCAGACAGGGATGACGCCGGCGGAATACCGTGAACGCGGAGGAAAATCGGATGAATATTAAGTGGCAGATTTTAACCAGAGTAGGAGCGATCCTTGTTAGCTGTTTGCTGATCGCCTCTATGGTGGTAACGATAATCTTCATCAAGCAGGGGGAGGAGAATGTTTTAGAAGAGCAAAACACTCAGGTGCTGCAGGCGGCCCAGCAGATTGACAGTATGATTAATGAAATACAGGTTTTCGCCAATAACATGATAATTGACCCTAGTGTGCAGCGGGCGCTGTTTGGTTCTTCTGGAAAGCAGATGTCCCAGGGAGAAGCTTTTTATCTGGCGGTCGAACAGCTGAAGAATTTTAAGGCGCTGAGAGACGATATCCACAGTATCGCGTTGGTCACCAAGGATAACCAGATTGTGTGGGAAACCAAATTGAGTGACGGCGATTATTTCAAAGAACTGATGAGACAGGAGTGGTATCAGGAAATCGGGAAAACCTCCCACGCGCAGTTCAGTACGATTCACGAGGTTGCAGACGCAAACGGGCATCGTTCCAAAACCCTCAGCTATATCGTACCCGTGTATAATATGCAACAATATCAAAAGGCAAAGGGCTATATTATCATTAACCTGTTTCCGGATAAATTTGAAAATCTACTTCAGGTATTGGAGCCGTCTTACCACCAGATCACATGGAGCCAGGGCGGTAGGACGATCTTAACAAAACGCTTTACGAAAAACGCCGAAAACAACAGTAATTTCATCGAGCAGAAATATAAGGAGACAGATCTCTGCGCATACGCCAAAAATTCTTCCATCTCGATTATTAACCCTTCCCTTATGGCGGAATTTTTGGTTATCCTGGCTTTGCTGGTTGCCGGGCTTTTAATTATGGTACCCACCATCAAATACATTGTTGAGCCGTTAAAAACCTTATCGGATTTTATGGACGATACCAAGGCGAATTATAATCCGCTGAGCCAAATTGTAGTTCCCCCTGTTTCTAAAAAACATACGGCGAAAGAAATTATCGTACTCAACCAAACCTTTTCCAATCTGCTTCAGGAGTTGCATGAACAGACGGAACGCCGGGTAGAGTATGAAAAAAAGATGCAGCAACTCCGTACAGAGATGATTTTATCTCAGGTAAAGCCTCATTTCCTTTATAATACGCTAAATTCCATTTCAATTATGGCTAGGCAGAAAAACGCGAAAAATATTGAAGATATCACACAAAGCCTGATCACGTTGCTGCAGAAATCCATTGTTTATGAAGACCAGGAAATGGTCTGCACACTGGGCGAGGAAATAGAAATGCTGAAGGAATATACCACCATTCAGCAGTACCGCTATCAAGATAAATTTTCCGTCGATATTGATATCTCGGATGATTTACTTTCCTATCCGGTTCCCCGGTTTATATTGCAGCCCATTGTAGAAAATTCTATCTTCCATGGAATAACTCCCAAAGCCGGGCAAGGCACAATCTGGATTTCGGCGGCGATTACAGAAGAGCATTTTGTTCTGCTGGTGGACGACGACGGCATTGGGATGGAAGAGGAAAATATCGTATCCGCCCTGGATAACCCTTCTGATGAAAAACTCCAGCCCACGGTGAAAGGCTCTATTGGATTAAAAAATCTGAAAGAACGCCTGGAGATCATTTACGGTGAAAAGGCCCAGATCGTTATCCATACCCAGCCAGGCGTTGGATTCAGTGTAGAGATACAGATTCCATATACAGAAAATTAAAAAATATATACAAAATTATAGATGTGTTATGTTAAATTACTGTTTGTTATATAGGTATAATGGTAATGGGAAAACTGATCGAAATAAACAGCAAAGGGGTGAAAAAAGAAGGCTGGAAAAGGTGTTTGTTTGAAACATTATTTTCGTTATCATGAAAAGGAAGGGGATCTATATGAAAAAGTTTTTAAGCATGAGCTTGGCGGCATTATTGGTTGTTTCCATAGCCGGCTGTTCTTCCACAGAGGAACCCGCCAGCAGTTCGCCCAGCGCCTCAAGCGCTTATAACGAGGCTGCGTTTGGGTATAATACCGAGATCGAGGCCAACCTGACTACCTGGACCTGGGATACCGGCGGCGTTGACCTGGAAATGAGTGTGATCCAGAAAAAATATCCTGGTATTAATATGGAGTATACCGTGGTCGCCAGCGAGGACTATTTGAAAAAGATCCAGACCACCGTCGCCTCCGGCAGTGAATTGCCGGATATTGTCAACGCGGATGGGTTCTGGCGCGGGAAGCTTTACAATATGGGTATTCTGGAACGCCTGGATGCGGAGCCGTATAATTTTGACCGTTCCACGGTATTTGACTATGCCGTACCGTATATGGTAACTGAACAGGACGAAGTGGTCGGAATTGTAAAACCTGGTTCCCCGGCGGGATTGGCGTACAGCGCAGACCTGACGGAAAAGTATCTCGGGACCAGCGATCCGGATGAATTGGAAAAATTGCTTCCAGATTGGGATTCCTTTATTGAAGTAGGAAAAGAAGTTCTGGACAAATCAAACGGCGAAGTGAAAATGCTGTCCGGATATGATGAGCTTTATCAGATTATCGGCTATCAAAACGACACGCCTTACATTGTGGACAATAAATTAAACCTGGAAGAAAGCATCGGGCCGGCGCTGAAACGAATGATTGAAATGCGCGACGCTGGGATCCTTGCGAATCTTTCCAGCGGAAGTTCCTCTTATAATGCTTCCTATAACAACGGTACGGTTCTGTTTTATCCCTGCGCTACCTGGTCTATTCGTTGGCAGCTCCAGGAAAATGATCCTGACGGCGTCAGAAACTGGAGATTGATGACCCCGCCGGAGGGCGGCTTTAACTGGGGCGGCGGCGCCGGCTGCATCACCAAGGACAGCAAAAATAAAGAGGCCGCATGGATTGTTTTAAGGGAGGCCGGATTGTCTACCGATTGTGCGATTGCATATATGAATGAGTTGACATGGTTCTCCATCTATAAAGAGGCGTACGATACGCCGGAACTGAAGAGCTTTAACCTGGATTACTTAGGCGGCCAGGATATTGTGGACTTTTTCGTAAAAACCATCCCTCCGACCATTAAAAATCGCGCCTGTACCTCCAATGACGCAGCCATCGAGTCGGCTGTTGCGCTGGTGCGTACCGATATGCTGACCGATACCTCTATTACCTACGAGTCTGCTATGGAACAAATTAAAAATGATCTGGAAATGACCATCCCGGGCCTGTCGGAATAAATAAGTCCACTGGGAAATAAACGAAACGAGGAAGAAAGTGATGTCTTGTTATCCAGAAAAATAAAAAAGAAAAGTGTGGTGCCGCGGTGGCAGCCCTATGTATTTATCGCTCCGTTTTTCATCATTCATATCGCCTTTAGTTTATTCCCGGTGCTTTATTCGTTTGTCATCAGCTTGTACCAGTGGGACGGAATTGGGGAAAAGGCTTATATTGGCTTTCAAAATTACGCGACTCTTTTTACCAAGGATAACCTGTTCTTTAAATCGGTTGGGAATACCTTCCTGATTATGTCTGTTCCACTGCCAGTGTTGGTAATCGGCGGAACCATGCTGGCGTCCCTAATCAACAGCAAATTTGTCAGAGGTAAACGGCTTTTTCAGACGATCAATTTCCTGCCGTACCTGACGGCTCCCGTCGCGGTGGGAATCCTGTTCGGGCTGATGTTTGACCAGCAGAACGGCGTGGTCAACGAAGCGCTGAAGTCTATGGGTCTGTTAAATGAGGGCTTGTACTGGCTGAAGGATGGAAATCTCGCGCGGATTGTCGTGATGATTATGTGCACCTGGAAATATATGGGGTACTATATGGTGCTGCTTCTGGCGGGAATTACCAGTATTTCCTCGGATATCTATGAAGCTGCCAGAATTGACGGCGCGGGAATGGTGACCACTTTTTTCCGGATCACCCTGCCGCTGATGAAAAATACCCTGACCTTTGTCATCATCCAGGGCATGATCGGAAGCCTACAACTGGTAGAGGACCCGATGACCCTATTAACAGGTTGGATCAGCGGAGGGCAGTCGGCGGTAGCGGGTGGCCCAGACAGAAGCAGCCTGACCATGATGTGGTATATGTATGATACGGGCTTTGGAACGAACATGAATTATGGGTATGCGGCTTCTATTGCCTATGCCACCTTTATCATCATCGCCATTTTCGCGTTTATCATCAATATGCTTTTGGATAGGAGGGGAAAAGATGGCGAGTAAGCGGAAAAAGCTAGGTTTCTTTCACCTGAGAAAAATTTTGTTTACCGGTATCATGCTGTGCGTATCAGTCATCTTTTTCTTTCCGTTTTACATGATGGTTATGATGGCTACCCACGCAACCAATGAGTTGTATACGGGCATTCATCTGCTGCCAGGCACCCGGGGGCTGTATAACGCCCAGATCGTGCTGGAGGCGGGCTTTCTCCAGTATTATTTTAACAGCTTATATGTAGCGGTTTTGGTAACGGCCTTTTCCGTTTTGGTGAGTATGGCCTGCGGATATGCCCTTGCAAAATACAGCTTCAAAGGCAGGGAGGCTTTCTTTGTCTTCATCATGATTACCATGATGATCCCGCCCCAGATCGGGCTTGTGGGATTTGTGACGGAGATGAAACAAATCGGATGGCTGGGCAGCCATCTTCCACTGATTGTTCCCCCGGCGGCCAATGCGTTCGGCGTTTATTGGATGCGCCAGTACGCCCGCTCTTTTATTCCCATCTCCATTATGGAAAGCGCGCGGATTGACGGATGCGGGGAATTTCAGACGTTTTTCAGAATTATTATCCCAATGTGTAAGCCTGCGGTGATTACCTTGGCGATTTTAAGCTTTGTTGCCTCCTGGAATAGCTATTTGATCCCGTTGGTTGTCATCAATAAGCAGGAATTATACACCATGCCCATTGCGATCAGCTCCATTGGTTCCATGTTCTACGCCGAATATGCCGGACGGATTATGGCCTTGGCGATCGGGACTATTCCAATCCTGATTATTTTTGCATTGGGTTCCAAATATTTTATCAGCGGACTGTCAGAAGGTTCTGTCAAGGAATAAAGGGCCGCTATATACAGGGAGGTTACCGTATTGAATAGAGCAATCATGGATTTATCGGGAGAATGGCGGTTCGCCATGGACCCAAATGAAAAGGGGATGAATCAGTGCGGCGGGTGGTTTTCAGAGACGCTGCCAGACCGGGTTCGTCTTCCGGGGACCACCTCGCAGAATTTTGTCGGGATTGAAAGCAAGGTGGCGGATAAGCTAGGGGTCATTGAAAAATTCACCTACCGCGGCGTTGCCTGGTATCAGCGGGATATTGACATTCCGGAGGCCTGGGCAGGCCGGCATATCGAACTGAAGCTGGAACGGGCCAATAATACGACGGTATGGCTGGACAATATCCTGGTGGGGAAATCAGACCTGCTGCAGGTGGACCAGATATTTGACTTGACCAATATAGCGTCTCCCGGAAAGCATGTTCTGACTGTGCGGAACGATAATTCCCGCATCCGGCCCACTCATGGCTACCGTTTCGATTTTCTCAATGGGATTTGCGGTGAAATTTCCCTTACCGCAACCTCGAAAGTCTATATGAAGCAATGCCGGATAATGCCCAACATAAAAGCCAAGACGCTGACCGTTTACTTTACCCTTGGCAACCAGACGGGGTGCGAATCCCGCGGCAATATTTTCTTTCACGTCCATACCCTGGACAATTCCCATGCTCTCAAGCCGTACCGCTTTGATTATATGCTGGATTTCCACCGTACGGAAAAAGAGTACGAGATGGAGCTCTATTTGGGCGACGGCTTGAAGCTGTGGGATGAATTTGCGCCGAATCTTTATTGCCTAGAAGCAGAACTGGCCGGAAAGGCTGGTGGCGTTCCAGTGTCTGATTTTTATTCCACCCGGTTTGGTATCCGGGAATTCACCCATGAGGGAACCCAATTTTCCGTGAATGGGAAAAAGGTGATACTTCGGGGCGACGCCCTGCTGCATGAGAAATATATGTACCGCATGGGGCTTTCCCTATACAGCCGCGAGGACTGGGTCAAGGTATTGAAGATTTATAAAGAATACGGGATCAATTATCTGCGCTTTCATACTCATTGCCCGCCAAATGCGGTTTTTGAAGCCGCGGATGAAGTGGGGATTTACATGCAGCCGGAATTGACCATTGGCGGAACCAATGGGATGAACGTACCCGGGCCGGAATCCCCCCTGTTTGACCCGCTGCTGGAGCCAACCATGCAGCGCTGGGGAAAGGAATTGCTGGACTGGTTGCATAACCACCCGTCGTTTGTGATGCTTACCTTAGGAAATGAGATTAACGGCGACCGCTCCCTTTTGGAGAGGCTGGTGGAATATCTCAGGGCGCTGGATCCAACCAGGATGTATGCCCAGGGTTCCAATGACTTTATCCGCCAGCAGTGCCTTTCAGTGAACGATGATTTCTGGTCTACGATGAAGACGGATACCCCGTGGGAATACAAAATGGCGAGAGGGTCTTACGCGCATTCCGACCTGCCGCTGGGCCCGGTGCAGGACAGCAAGCCGAGAAACAGCCTGAGAGACCACAGTGAATCCATCAAGCATAGCCCGGTTCCGGTGATCGCATTTGAACTGGGCCAGTATGAAACTACCTGCAACTTTGATGAAATTGAGCGTTTTCCGAAAATGGAACTGCCGGGGAGTATGCTCCGCTATCAAAAGATGATGGAGGAACAGGGACTGCTTCATAAGGAAAAGGATTTCTACCGCGACAGCGGGAAAGCGTGCCTGCTGTGCTACCGGGAAGATATCGAAATGATTATGCGTACCCCGGGGATGGGTGGTTTCCAAATATTGTCCCTGGCTGATATTCATACGGATGGAACCGCCATCGATGGTATTCTAAACGCGTTTATGGAAAACAAAGGAATGGTTTCCGCGGAAGAGTGGCGGCGATACTGCAGTGACCGCGTCGTACTGCTGCGGATTGGCAAATTTACCTTTGACAGCGGGGAGCAAGCTGGCTTCAAGATGCAGTTTGCCAATTACGGCCCGGAAACCATTGACCAGGCAAAGCCGTATTTTGAACTGTACCATCAGGATAACTGTTTGGAACGGCGGGAATTTGACTTGATTTCCTTGCCCCAGGGGGATTTAACCGATCTTGCTTCTCCCACTGTCACGTTCCAGTGCGATGAGCCAGCGCAGCTGGTGCTGCGGGTTGGCGTAGAGGACCTGGCGGATCAGAAAACCTATTATAACGACTACAATATTTGGGTTTATCCGGTTCCGGAGATCCAACACACAATGCTGACCACGAAGTCGGCGGAAGAAGCGGCGGCGGCATTGGAAAATGGAGAAAGCGTTCTGTTTTATTCAGGGCTTCTGGACAGCGAAAAGTCGGTGGAGGGTTTCTTTGTCACTAATTTTTGGTCTTACGACATGTTTGCGACAGCTTCGGAAAATATTTCTGAAACCCGCCCGGGCAAACCGATGATCGGTGCCATGCTTGCGCCGGGCACCATGGGGATTTCCTATGACCCGAATCATCCGGTTTTCCGCTATTTCCCTGGCGAGGGCCACAGTGATTATCAATGGTTCAACGTCATTATGAATGGGAATCCGGTGATTCTGGATCATTTTGCGGAGCCGGTGGAACCCATTGTGTGGACCATCGATACGCCTCACCGCTGCCATAGGCTGGGCCTGCTGTTTGAACTAAAAGTCGGAAAAGGAAAAGTAATGGTGTGTACCACCGACCTGTCCCAGTTTGCAGGAGAAGCAGCCGAGGAATCTCTCTTAAAAGGAATTTTCGAGTATATGGCGTCGGATGAGTTCCAGCCTCAGACTGAGTGCGGCTTAGAGGAATTTAAGAGTTTTTTTGCGAGGTAATGACAGTGGAAAGAAAAACAGCGTTCATTACCGGCGCGGGAAAGGGCATTGGCTATGGGATTGCCAAGACGTTGGCGGAAGAGGGCTACGACCTCATTTTGCACAGCCGCACTTCGGTGCAGGGAACAGAAAAATTAGCGAATTTGGCTCGGACAAAAGGCCTGAAGGCCCACCTGGTGCAGGGCGATTTATCCAACGTTCAGGAAGTGGAACAGATATTCCGCCGGATATCCGATTTGACGCAGGGGCTGAACCTGGTTGTCAGCAATTCCGGGCTAACGATTTGCAAGCCGTTTTTTCAGATTACACCTCAGGATTTAGACTAGGTAACCGGGCTGGACTGGCGGGGCAGCTTTTTTGTTACCCAATATGCCGCCAAATTGATGGTTGAACAGAAGACGGAGGGGCATATTCTTTTAATTACTTCCAACCAGGCCCACATGGTTTATCCGGATGGATCCATGTATGGCAGCGTCAAGGCGGCGTTATCCCATTTCACAAAATGCGCCGCCGTCGAACTGGCGAAGCATAGAATCCGTGTCAACGCAATATCGCCGGGCTACACTGACACAGGAGATCCCAGAATGGGAGAGAAAGAATCCACTTACAGCGCTATACCGATACAGCGGTGGTGTACCCCTAAGGAAATCGGGAAGGCCGTAGTTTTTCTTGATTCTGTCTGGAGCAAATCCATTACCGGAACGGAGCTTATGATCGACGGTGGAGGAAGCTTGACCTGTAAAGACGACAGGGAACATACCGGATAAAATATTTTCCGCCATGGAGGTAGCCGTAAATTTAAGAACGAAAGGCTCGCAATCTCATAAGCTATGAGATTGCGGGCCTTTTGAAGAAGGAAGGATATTTGATGGCGAGGGTAATCACGATAGGAGAGACAATGGCGGCGCTGTCGCCGTGCCAGGCCGGTGCCCTGAGGTATGTGGGGGATTACCAGATGAGGATCGCGGGGGCGGAAAGTAATGTGGCTGTGGGACTGGCGAAGCTGGAGATTGAAAGCGCATGGATTTCCAGGCTGGGGGAGGATGAGCTGGGATGCTTTGTTCGGAACCAGATTAGGAGCGAAGGGGTGGACTGCGGGAACGTGGTTTTTGACCCGGAGCACAGCACGGGATTGTTGCTGAAGGAAACTGGAACGTTAGAAACGAAAGTCTACTATTACCGTGAAAACAGCGCGGCAAGCCATCTTTGTCCGGAAGATTTAAAAGACACGCTGTTTCAGGGGGCGGAACTGCTGCATTTCACCGGGATTACGCCGGTGCTAAGCAAAAGCTGCGAGCAGACGATGCTGGAGGCAATCCGCCTTGGAAGGAAGCATGGCCTGCTGTTAAGCTTTGACCCGAATATCCGAAAAAAGCTGTGGCGCGGGAAGGATTACACCCCGTTATTGCGAGAGACCGCCCTGGAAAGCGATATTGTGCTGCTGGCTCTGTCAGAAGCGGAAGCGCTGTTTGGGGAACGAAATCCCAACAAGGTATTCGATTTGCTGTTTCAAAAGGGGTGTGCCCATTACGCGGCGATCAAAAACGGCGGGGAAGACGCCTAGGCGGCGAACCGGGAGTACCGGGCTTTCATTGCGCCGTATCCCTGCCGCTGTATCGACCCGGTTGGGGCGGGAGACGGGTTCAGCGCCGGTTTTCTGGCGGGGATTTTAAGGGGAAAAGATCTGGAAACCGCTGGCAAGATGGGAGCCGTATGCGGAGCTTTCGCAACCCAGACCACTGGGGATGTAGAGGGGTATCCGGATCAAAGGCAGATAGAGACGGCCTTATATGGGCTGGAGGTTACTTACCGCTGAAAAGTAAAGGAGGAATGCCGAATGGATATGGGTGAGATTGTGTCAAGAAACCCCATATTGGCAATTTTACGGAATGTACCGTTGGAGCGAACCCTGGATTACGCCGGGGCGGTAGTGAAAGGCGGCGTCCGCTTTTTCGAGGTGGCGTTAAACAGCAAGGACGGCCTAGAGCAGATCTCGTTGCTGCGGCGGCGCTACGGGAATGGTGTATGGTGGGGGCGGGGACGGCGATTACAGTGGGATTAGCGAAAAAGGCGCTGGAAGCCGGGGCTCAGTTTCTGCTGACGCCGGGAACGCCGTTAGATGTGATGGAATACTGCAAAAAAAACCGTGTAAAGCTGCTGCCGAGTGTTTTGACGCCCAGCGAGGTGGCCGTGAGCTTGGAATATGGGTATCAGACGATGAAGCTGTTCCCAGCGGGGAATATGCCGCTAAATTACGTGAAAAGTCTGAAGGGGCCGTTTGATAGGGCGGAGTTTGTAGCGATCGGGGGCGTATCACCGGGGAACTGCAAGAAGTTTCTGGCTTCAGGATATCTGGGGGTTGGAATGGCCAGCAATCTGATGCCCAAAGAGGCAGTGGCAAAGGGGGATTGGAAGGCCTGTGCCACTTCGGTCCGCAGGATCGTGGGCGAACTCAATAATGGCCAAAAGTTTTAAGATAAAAAAGTGGAAGTTCCTTTGTCAGGTGCGTGATGGCATACCTGATACAAAGTATGTCTGAAGCAGCGGGTGATCCAGATGAAGAATAAAGTGCCTCTCAAAAAATATGATATAACCCAATGCGATCATTATAAATGTTGAACGAAAAAGCGTCTTGAACCCTGTGGCCTCAAAATGACTTGATGATAAAAATATCTAACACTAATAATCTATCCGCATGATAATGTTTTGGGGGAAATCCCCGTACTTTTCACCAAAAATGTTGATCCCGCCTTTAATTTTTGCATCGGGAGCGATTCCGATTTTAAAAGAAATATATGGATAACTGTCCAACCTAAGAGAGTCAATTGTGATTCTATTGTCAGTAGGCTGTTCGTCCAGATAAGCACCGTTCCTTCTGATAGAAAAGGTTTTCAAAAGACCATATTGGGTGGAGCCGTAATTCCACGCTGGCGGTGTGTATTTGCCTCGTCTTGAGCCGAAGTCGCCGGTTGCGCGATAGGTGAAACAATGGACTTCGTTGATAATAATTGAAATATCGGAAGGCCAGACGTCTTGGTATCCGGGAGCCTCGGAGCAGAGTTCTAAGCTGAACGAGATTTCCTGAACGCTGTTTTCCTCAATGCAAGGATAGTGGCAAGGAAAGCGGTATTCGATAAAGCCTTCTTGAAACCACAGTAATTGTGCCTTAACACGATTAGGAGAATAAAAAGCTTTTGGGTTGTCAAAAACGTTAAGTAGGCCGTTTTCATCGGCCATACCACAAGTGGGGGCCACATCACAGTTATAAAAGTGACCAACAGGCATGTCTACGACAATCGATTGAGTTTCCGGAAACATATTATCCATAGAGGTGCTGATTAGAATAGATTTTACGCTGCAAACAGAGATACGCATAGACCCTCTCATACCAGGCTGCGTTTTTGTAATCACCAGCCCGGCTTGTTCCAGACAATTGATATGGAAGGCTGTAGAGGATACAGGAATATTAAGCTTATTTGCGATTTCTACAACCGACATGGACTTCACACGAAGAAGATCCAAGATTTCAACCCGCACTGAAGAGGAAAGTGCTTTTCCAAGCTTTTCGAAATAAGGATAAGCTTCCCGGTTTCCAATATCTAATGTGATATTACGCTCGCCAAAATGAATAAGCTGACCATTTCTATCCATAGTCACTACTCCTTTTATTATATTATTACTGTAATAAACTATATGGTTAAAAATAGAAATATTGCAATATAGCACAAAAAATAAAAATATTTTAAGTATTATATTGACATTATGACGAATTGATGCTAATATACAACCAGAAAAGGCGAATACATATAACTGGAATAAAGTAATAATAAATGTTCTTTCCATAATATTACATTAAAATTGTGGTAAAAGCAAGCGTTATTACTTATTTTAATAACAAAGGAGGAGCAAAATGAAAAAATTATTAGCAGCAATTCTTAGCGCCGCCTTGGCAATGTCTATTGTATCGGGGTGTGCTTCCGGCGGCGGTTCTTCTTCATCCGGCGGATCATCTTCCGGAGGGGAATCGTCAGAGACTCAGCAAACTGGTGAAAATGTAACCCTTTCTTTCCTGTCCTGGGAAAATGAATCGGTGATGCAGCCGATCATCGACGGTTTCCAAACAGAATATCCCAATATCAAAATTGACTTTCAGTATGCGCCGCCGGTTGGCGACTATATCGAGAAGCTTAAGGTTCTCGGTCTGACAAATGAAACGCCTGATGTATTTGTCATGGTATTGGAAAATCGTGAAGAACTGATCGACGCAGGAACCGCAATGGATCTAACAGATATGGAGTTTATGAAGAGTGTGTCTGACCTAAATAAGCAGCTATACTCGAGAGACGGCAGACAGTACGCCGGCGCCGGATGGGCTTGGGTAGGAGGTATCTTCTACAATAAGGATATGTTCGAACAGGCTGGTATCACAGAAGAACCTAAAACCTGGGACGAATTAACAGAAGCGTGTAAAAAACTGACAGACGCAGGCTTTACGCCGATTGTGGACAATATGGGAGACGCGGCTACCACCCTTACCTCCGCATTGTTTGCTTCTGAGACCCTAACAGATGATCCTGATTTTGATAAAAAAGTCCGAGAGGGCGAACTGACTTATGCGGATGGCTGGACAGAGCCTTTCCAAATGTGGTATCAGGGCATGGTGGAACCTGGATATATCAATAGCAGCATGACGGGAATCACGACAGAAGATATCCAGACACAATTTGCTACAGGACAAATCGCTATGATGCTCAACGGCTCTTGGGTTGTACCGACTATTTTGGATATTAATCCGGAGTTGAATTTCAAGTGTATGGGAATTCCTGGATCTCAGGAAGGCAATGAATGGTATTTCGGCGGTGGCGGTATGGGATATTCCATCAATAGCAAAACGGAGCATCCCAAAGAAGCAGAGAAGTTTTTGGAGTATATGATCACCTCTCCTGATGCTTTGGAGCATTGGAATGCGGGGACAGGACAGTTGATTCTTTCCGGCGATGAGGACACCCGCGTGATGCAAGGTATGGACGATGCGGAAGTCGGTTTGAAGGAAGGAAAATGCTGGATTCCGATGTTCGAGTGGAGAAAATATACAGAGGCTCTTCGAGTTCAATATTTGGCTTGTCTTTCTGATATGGTAAATGGAAACATGACCCCTGAGGAAGCGGCTAAATCTATGGATGACAAATACGCTGAGATGGGCGGCTGATCACGAAAATAGGAAAAACCGCGGTGGTTTGGAAGGCCGCCGCGGTTTTTTCAAAGCTCTCAAAGCGAATTGAGAGAACGAGGTGGACAATATGTATAAAATTAAAAAAAATATACAATACGAATTATTCCTGATCCCTGCCTTGGTGGCGTACACTGTGTTTATTGTGGTGCCGCTGATTCAAAGCGGAATCTACAGCTTTACAAACTTTGACGGAGTTCAGCAGTCATACGGATTTGTAGGATTTCAAAATTATTGGGAAATTTTTACTGATGACGCTTTAATGGGTGCTCTTGGTTTTACGATCATGTACATGGTCTGCATGGTGGTGATCATTACTGTGCTTGCGATCCCGCTGGCAATTTTGTTGGATAAAAAGGGAAGAGGAAAGGGAATCCAGCGCGCGGTATTTTTCTTTCCGGCTATTCCCAGCAAGCTGCTGGTAGGTTATCTTTGGTGCTTTATTTTCGCTCCCACCTCAACCGGGGTGATTAATGTGATTTTGAAAAATGTATTTCATATGGATGCGGTTCCCTGGACATCGGATCCGCTGCTGGCAAAAATATCTATTATTACGGTAGCAATCTGGTGTAATCTGGGATATCACGCTATGCTTTATCTTGCGTATCTTCAGGCGATTTCCAACGATTATTATGAAGCGGCCGAAATCGACGGAGCCACCTGGTGGCAGAAATTCCGTTACATCACTTATCCTATGCTGGCTCCAGCTATGACTATCAGCCTCATGCTGTTGATTACAGACAGCCTTAAAATTTTCGATCTGCCGAAAGCAATGACAGATGGGGGACCTGGGTTCTCAACCTATACAATTACGCAGGTTATTATGCTCCGCGGCGTAACCGAGCAGAAGTACGGCCAGGCATCCGCTATGTCGATGATTTTCTGCCTGATGGTATTGGTGATAGCGGTTATCCAGATAACGCTCAGCCAGCGGAGAGAGGAGAATGTGCGATGAAAAAGAGGAAAGCACGCGGCGTAATCATTAATCTGATTGTATGGCTTTTATGCCTAGTACATTTTTATCCTTTCTTTTATATGCTGATTAACACCTTCAAAACCCGTCAGGATGGAGCCTTTAACCCTATGGGCCTGCCGAAAGTGTGGGTTTTGGATAACTATGTCGAGGTATTCACTACGGTCCCCGTATTCCGGAGCTTTTTTAACACGCTGCTTATTACGGTTTGTTCAGTGCTGCTGATTATCCTTTTTGGCACAATGGCGGCTTATCCGGTGGTATACAATAAGAATAAATTCAATAAAGTGGTTATGATTTATCTGCTGCTTGGGTTTATGATACCCTTTCAATCTATTTTAATTCCCCTGTTCCAAACCATGACGAATATGGGCTTGATCAATAAGCTGATTGGTTTAGTGTGCTTTTATACAGCGGGATGCTCTATGACCTTTTTCCTTACTATGGGTTATATGAAGGGGATTTCTTTTGAACTGAATGAAGCCGCCTTGATAGATGGATGCAGTATTTTCGGGATTTATTGGAGAATTATTCTGCCTTTGTTGAAACCGGTCATCGCTACGGCTGCTATTTTCCATTCTATGGCGATCTGGAATGATTTTCTTGCCCCGCTGATGTTCCTGAATTCAGCGGATAAGGCTACGCTGGTGCTGCAGGCGTATCGGGCGAAATCCCAGTTCGGAGTTAACTGGCCGATGTTCATGACCTTTACAGTCATCGTCCTGATTCCGGCTTTGGTGTTCTTCCTGGTGATGCAGAAAAATATTTTAAAGGGCCTTTCCGCTGGAGCGGTGAAGGGCTGAAAACCTTTAGAAAGAGCAGGTTTGACTGATGAATCTGATTAAAATTGATTTAGACCGAAAAATTGCGCCCATTAACCCGGGACTGTACGGATCTGGATTAGAGCATTTGGGAAGAGGTGTATATGGCGGCATCTATGAACCGAGTAGCCTGCTGGCAGACAGCGACGGCTTTCGGCAGGATGTATTGGATGCGGTAAAAGCGTTGTCTCCCTACAGCCTAAGATGGCCAGGTGGAAACTTTGTGTCCGGTTACCACTGGCAGGACGGTGTGGGACAGCAGCGAACGCCTGTACGAGATCTGGCTTGGGGCGCGGTAGAAACCAATCGCTTTGGTACCCACGAATATATCCAGTATTGCCGGAAAATCGGCGCCCAGCCTTTCATCAACACCAATATGGGAACCGGAAGCCCGGAAGAGGCGGCTCAATGGGTAGAATACTGCAACGGCCTAGCAGGAACCCGCTTTTCGGATGAAAGAGTTCGTAACGGAAGCCCCGAGCCTTTTGGGGTAAAGTATTGGGGAATCGGAAACGAGATGAACGGCAGCTGGCAGATTGGTCAGCTTTCTGCTATGGATTACGCGAAAAAAGCCAAGGAAGCAGCAAAGCTGATGCGCTGGATGGATCCAACCATCAAATTAATCGTCGCAGGGGAATGTACTGACGATCCTTCCTGTGTGGATTGGGACCGGACCCTTTTAGATTTGACTGCCCCTTATGTGGATTATATCTCGGTACATATGTATGCCGGAAACCCGAATAACTGTTTTTCAGAATATATGGCTACTGGAGAACGTGTTGAACGGAAGCTCCGGACGGTTAACGGTATTATTGATTCTGCTATGCATAAAACAGGAAAAAAGAACAGAATCAAGATTTGCTTTGACGAGTGGAATGTTTTTTACCGTGAGGACAGCAGCCCCAACAATGGCAATACGATTGAGGAAAAGTACAACCTAGAGGATGCTCTGGTCTGCGCCATGTTTTTAAACACATTTCTCCGCAACGCGGATACAGTCGATTTAGCCAACCAGTTTATGCTTGTAAACGTGGTGGCGCCGGTCGTTACCTCCGAGGAAGACTTGTTTCGGCAAACGATCTTTTACCCGTTTATGCTGTATTCTAAATTCGGCCGTGGAGAATCTTTGGACTGCCTGGTGGAGTGTGACACCTATGATACGGCTCTCTATCAGGAGGTCAAGTTGCTGGATGTCAGCGCCAGCTATCAGCCTGAGACCGGAGAATTAAATGTATTTGTAGTCAACCGGCACGAGTCAGAGGCTCTGAAAGCAGAAATCAGGCTTCCTGAAGCGACAATCGCCGGAGGAAAAGCGTTCGAGATGTATCACGATGATATCAAAGCCGAAAACGGCTTTCTTCAGAAAGATAACGTGGCGCTTCTGGAAAAGGATTTTTTTGCCCAGGGGCGAGGATTTGTTTACGAGTTTCCTCCCCATTCCCTTTCGGTGCTCCGGATGAAAGCAGAGAGGTAGTTAATGGAAAAGAAAAAGATTCATATCGATACAGATATTGGCGCCGATGTAGACGATTTGTGCGCTATCGCTTATTTGCTGAAAAGGCCCGATGTAACGGTCACCGGCATTACCACCTGCCTGGAAGTCCGCGGACGCCGAACCTGTTATGTGAAACGGGTACTGGAGCTTTGCGGAGCATCCGACATCCCTGTGGGTGCAGGCGAGGATGGCACTCTTGACAGCAAAGAGCTTTACGATTCCGCGTTCTCCGCAGAGAAGATGATGTTCGGCCCGGGAATCGAGGGGCTGTCTGCATCTCAAAGAACTGCTGTGGATATTATAGAGAACAGTCTGAAACAGGGCTCCGCCATAGTAGCCATTGGCCCTTTGACCAACATTGCTAGAGTAGTCCGGAAAAAAGGACATAAAATTTTCAATTCAGACAATCTGTTCTTTATGGGAGGAAGCCTGTGGACTCCGGAAAAGGGTTACCCGGCTTGGAATCGGGAAAATGATTGGAACATTAATATGGACTTGACCGCTGCTAATGAGGTTTTGAACTGCTGCGGGCTGACTATGGTGGAGATAGCCCCAACTTTGAAGACTTTTCTTACTGAACGGGACTGCGCCCGTTTGGATAACACCGATGGTATGAACAGCATGGTTGCCGGACAGGGCAGATTTTGGCGGAATCATGCGCCGTTTATCCGAGAGGAGACGGCAAAATGCGGGAAATTACCTCGAGACCTCTGCAATTTTCATTACGACCCGCTCACCTGCGCCATAGCCGCCGGATTCCCAGACTATCAGGCGAAGGAGGAATTTATAGAGTTCTGCCCGATGCCGGAAGACCACACTTACCAAATAATAAGGAAAAACGGCGGCAATCGGATCAGGAGTGTCTATGACGCGGATGGAGAGAGCTTTAACCGAGCTTTTATGGAAACGATGCTGAAAACACTGATTTAATTCGCTGGAGGGATAAGATTGAGAAGAGAGATTCCACGACCCGAATATCCTCGCCCCAACCTTGTGAGAGATGAATGGGATAATTTAAACGGAGTTTGGGAGTTTTCCTTTGACGCTCCGGTTTTCGATAGAGAGATCTTGGTTCCGTTTTGCTATCAGAGTGAAAAAAGCGGAATCGGCATAGAGGAGGAGCATGAGGCGGTGTGGTACCGCCGAAGGTTTTCTGTCCGCAGGGAAAGTCTAGAAACAAAGCGTTTGTGGATCCATTTCAACGCGGTTGATTACAAGGCCTCTGTTTACGTTAACGGACGGCTTGCCGGTACTCACGAGGGGGGGTATACCGCCTTTTCCTTTGATATTACCGAATTGCTTCAGCAGGAAGAAAATGTGCTGATGGTAAAAGCGGAAGATTCCCAAAACCAGGGGCAGCCCCGGGGAAAACAGACGTGGCGGCATGAAAAATTTGGCTGCTGGTATACGCCGGTAACGGGAATCTGGCAGACCGTATGGCTGGAATATAAGAATGAGGTTTTTTTGAAGCAAGTCAGATTTACGCCGGACATCGACCGTCGCGCCGCCTGTGCTGAATTTTGGGTGAGCACCAATCGGCCGGTAACGGTAACGGCGGAGGCTTCCATTGAGAAGAATGGGGTGATGAGAAAGCTTTCCGAGGCTTCGGCGCAATGCCGCTGTGGTTATGGCAGAGCGGAATTCTTATTTCACGATTATGATGTGAAAAACAAGGAGGAATTGTGGTGGTCGCCGGAGCATCCTAATTTAATCGACGTGAAGTTAAAGGTTCTGGAAGAAGGGGTGGAAAAGGACCGGGTAGCTTCTTATTTCGGGATGAGAAAGATACAAAGTGAAAACGGAAACGTGCTGTTAAATAACACGCCTCTTTACCAGCGCCTGATTTTGGATCAGGGGTACTGGAAAGAAACGCTGCTGACGCCGCCGTCTGACGAGGCGATTCGGCGGGATGTAGAGCTGACATTGAAGCTGGGCTTCAACGGCGCCAGAAAACACCAGAAAATCGAAGACCCGCGCTATTATTACTGGGCGGATAAGCTGGGACTCTTGGTGTGGGGAGAATTGCCGAGCGCTTACGAGTTCCACAGCGGCGCGGTAAAGAATTCCATGCGGGATCTGTCTGATTTTGTGGATGCTTGCTTCAACCATCCAAGTATTATTTTCTGGGTCCCCCTAAATGAAAGCTGGGGTGTAAGCGCTATTGTGGCGGACCGCCGACAGCAGGATTACGCCCGGGCTATGTATTATACACTGCGTGCGTTAGATGGAACCAGACTAATCAGTACCAACGACGGCTGGGAGCAGGTGAACGAGACTGATATCTGTGCGATTCACGACTATGCCTACTTCCCCCAAAATGCTGACAAGTATGATAGGTTGGACGGCGTTTTACGGGGAGCGGCAGAGGTTCGCTTGGTTTACGCAGAGGGTAGCAGTTACCAGGGTCAGCCGGTTATTTTAACAGAATATGGAGGAATTTCACTGAATACGTCTAACGACGGCGATAAGTGGGGCTATTATGAAAATGCCGAGGATGAAGAGGAATATCTTGCCAGACTAGAGATTATTACGAGAAAGCTTTTAGAAAATCCATTGATCAAAGGCTTTTGCTATACGCAGATGACGGATGTAATGCAGGAGGCCAACGGTTTATTAACCATAGATCGCCAGCCTAAGGCGGAGATGGAACGGCTGAACCGAATTTTTAGCGGAAAATAAAATATTTTGGAGGCAGGCGTAATGGAACTGACAAAAGAAAATGCTCAAAGCTTTCTCCTTTATTTATGTGAGGAAATGCCCAAGCAGGAAAAGAGGTTTTGCGAGCTGGATTCTGTTGTGGGAGACGGAGACCACGGTGTAACGATTACCAGAGGCTTTACGGCGGCAAAGGAAGCAGTTTCTTCTTGTAACGGTACACCGGAGGATCTGTTTGCAGAGATGGGAGACGCTATGATGGCGGCTATGGGGGGCGCTATCGGTCCTATTTACGGTACCTTGTTCCGTGCTTTTTCTCAGGCCGTTTCAGGTAAGAGCCGTCTCTCCACGGAGGGTCTAGGCGATATGTTTCAGCAAGGCTTGGAGGAAATCAAAATGGTAGCCAATGTGAAGGAAGGACAAAAGACGCTGGTCGATGCCTTAAGTCCCGCGTCAGCGGCCCTGCGAGAAAGCGCGGAGAAAGGCCTTAGTCCGGCAGAGGCCATGAGACAGGCGGGCGCACAGGCAACCGCGAATATGATTGCCCGAAAGGGCAGAGCGAGGTTCTTAGGGGAGAAATCATTGGGTCACCAGGATGCGGGGGCGACATCTTTAGCGGAATTAGTCCGTCTGATGTCAGAATTTTTAGAAAATCAGGAGGGAATTTCGATATGAAAAAATTAAAAAACGCGCCGGATCAGTTGGTGGAGGAATGCTTAAAAGGCTATGTTGCCGCTCATAAAGAGATTATCGAGTTAGAAGGAGACCGTCTGGTCGTCCGCAAAAGAAAAAAGGGCAGCGGCCGGGTGAAGTTTGTGCTGGGGAACGGCGCTGGCCATGAGCCTGCGGTAATCGGCTGGGTAGGGCCTGGTATGCTGGATGCTAACCTGGTGGGGGAGGTGTTCACGGCTCCTTCCGCGGATAAGCTGACAGAGGCTCTTGCCTATTTAAACGACGGGAGCCCTATTTTGTTAGCCGTGCAGAATCATGCTGGTGATGTTCTCAACGCAAATCTTGCCTACGCTAAGGCCAGAAAAATGGGAATTGATGTGCATAAGGTGCTGTTTTACGATGATATTGCATCCGCTCCCAAGGGAATGGAGGAAGAACGAAGAGGAATGGCAGGGATGCTGTTCTATGTGAAAATTGTAGGTGCTTTTCTAGAAGATGGTGGGGATATCCGTCAGGCCTGTGAATTGTTTGAGCGGGTCCGGGACAATACCAGAACCTATAGCGTAGCTTTTACCCAATGCACTCATCCAGTGACCGGAATGGATATCGTAGCTTTGCCGGATAATGAGATTGAACTGGGAATGGGTGTCCATGGAGAGGGCAGCGGGGCTAATAGAATCCCGATGCCGACCTCTGCCGAGCTGGCAAAAAAAGTGTGCGATGTTTTATTGAAAGATAAGCCTTATCAACACGGAGACGAGGTGCTGGTATTTTTAAACGGTTTAGGCTCTACCACAACGATGGAGCTGTCTGTTTTTTATCATGATCTTTTGAACTATTTGGGGACAAAAGGAATTAAGGTTTACGACGGGTTCTGCGATAGCTGTCTGACGACGCAGGAGTTGGGGGGCGTATCGGTTTCCTTGTGCAGTGTGGACGGTCAAATGAAAAAGCTGTGGGATCGTCCTTGTGAGTGCGGAATTTGGTGTAAAGGTTAGGAACTGTATGGCGAATTTACGAAAACTCCGCCGCTGGAATGCGGTAGATATTCATGTGGACGACTGGGATCCATGCTTTCTGTCCCAAATAGATGTCAATCGTTATGCTAAGGATCTGGCCAACGCTGGAGTTCAGTCAATCCTGTTTTATGTAAATTCCCATACAGGTCATTGTTTGTTCCCAACCCAGACAGGAATTTCCCACAGCGGCATTGGCGCCAGAGATGTAGTGCGAGAAGTACTGGACGCTTGTCAGAAAGAAAGTATAGATGTTTTTCTTTACTACAGCATGGTGTTTAATAATGATTGTTACCAGGAACATCCGGATTGGCGTATTTTAGATTCGGCCGCGCTTGCTTCACGGCAGAAGGCGGGAGGCAGCGATGTTTTAGGAGGGCGTTACGGCGTGTGCTGTCCTAATACCGCCTACCGGCAGTTTGTATTCGACCAGCTGCGGGAAATTGCCCAGCGTTATCCTGATTGCAGTGGCTTTTTCCTGGATATGGTTTTTTGGCCGGAGGTGTGCTATTGTCCGTCGTGCAGAGATAGGTTTAAAAGAGAAACAGGATTAGATTTACCGCTGGTGATTAATTGGGGGATGCCCGAATGGGAAGCTTTTCAAAATTCTAGGGAAAGCTGGCTCAGGGAATTCGCCCGTCAGGCTAACGAGGTGATTTGGTCCGTTCTCAGGAAGCCGGTCCTACACCAATTCGGCGCGACACCTCGGCCTTGGAGCAGCGGCTTTACAGAAAAAATGGCGGATTACGCCGATTTAATTGTCGGCGATTTTTATGGCGGGCTGGAACAGGAATCTTTTATCTGCAAATACTTTAAAAGCATTGCGAGTGAAAAACCTTTTGTCTATATTACGGCTGCGTGCGACAGCAGTCTAGCGGAACATACAGCCTATAAAAGCCGGGAAGCATTGCTCGCACATTATAGCACGGTATTAGCGCATGGCGGGGGATTTATGTTTGTAAATCCTATTGAGCCGGACGGAGAGATTGGCAGCCAAATATATGAGGACATGAAGTGGGTATTCCAGAAGGCCGCTTCGCTTGAAACAGATAAATCTGGGGAATTATTATATGATGCGGCTGTATTGTTTCATCAGGAAAGCCAGATAGATCTTCTGGATAACGGCAGTGAGGTGGAAAAGCGGTCCCACAGACAACCACATCTGGAAGCTTCGGTTAAAGCCTTTGAACTTCTTATCCAAGATCATATATTGTGCGGCGTAATTTCCAGCGCGGAAATCCATCGATTGAAGCCTGGTCAGATTCTATTCTGCTGCAACGTGGAACGTATTTCAGCCAAAGAATGTGAAGAAATAGCAGCATTTGTAAAGAAAGGTGGAAGTGCTTATCTCAGCGGCACAACCGACTTAAAGCTGCTCGAGAAATTTGGGATTATAGGGCAAGGAGAAATTGGAGTAAACAATACCTATGTACGGTTTCAGGATCCGGGAAAATGGAATGCCGCTTGTAAAGGGATTGTTTCCTGTTACCATCCATTATGTCGAATTTTAGATACAGGAAAAGCCGATATTTTGGCAATGGCCATGTTACCCTATCCAGAGACTTCAGAAAAATTTGTCACGATTCATTCCAATCCTCCTTATGAGATGACAAACTATCCCGCAGTGCTATACAAACGCTGGGAACATGGGCAGATTATATATACAGCTTGTGATTTTGAAAGCAATTCTAAATATTTACATCGGCAGATATTTCGTAAGCTTATCAAAAAACTGCCATTTGAATTATCTTTTGCATGTAACGCCCCGTGGACGATCGAAACAATAGTATTGAAATTTGCGAATAAATATAGAATAACGTTTCTTAACCAGTTACAAGAGGATCGGACAGTGAAGGTAGAAAATATACATTGCCGGCTAGAAGGCTGTTGCGCTAAAAAGGTGCTTTTACTTCAAGAACATCGGGAATTACCTTTTGCGACATCAAGAGGCGGAACTGAATTTACCCTGCCGGTGGTCTATGAATTTTCCGCGGTAGAAGTGTACACATAAGAATTAGAAAGAAATCTTTGGCCTTGGGCTGTTAAATGTGTCGCTGCCTTTTTCTTAGGAGCATGCGGTGCCGGATAGGAATAGCTCGGAATAAACTATAATATGAATGGCCCAATGGGGACAAATAGATAGAACAAGCGCTGGAACGAAAACTGGGATATGTAAAGATCGCGGATAAGACGACAGTACAAATTTTGCCGCTTGGCTGCGAGGACCGAGTCAATCCTAGGCTTTAGCCGCCATGGGAGCTGTGCCCCCTGGCGCAAAGCAGAGGCCAAGAGGAACCCAATATTTTAAAGGAGGGCCTGGAAACTGAAAGGAAAGCTTCCAGGCCCTCCGGCAGGGAGAGTGTTACATATGGCAAAAGTGGTTGCCTTAGGGGAGACGATGGCCGCTTTGACTCCGGGATCTTCGGGAGCGCTGCGGTATGTTACAGATTACCGGATAAGAATTGCCGGTGCGGAAAGCAATGTGGCTGTCGGGCTGTCTAAGCTGGGAATTGAGACGGCGTGGATCTCAAGAGTAGGCGAGGATGAGTTGGGATATTTTGTAAGGAATCAAATCAGGAGCGAGGGGGTTGACTGCCGGGAGGTAATATTCGACCCGGAGCACCGGACTGGACTGATGCTGAAGGAAACCGGAGCATTGGAAACAAAGGTGTTTTACTACCGGGAAAACAGCGCGGCCTCCCACCTGAGCCCAAAGGATTTAAAAGAGGAAATGCTCCAACAAGCGGAACTGCTGTATTTAACCGGGATTACGCCGGTGTTGAGCGAAAGCTGTGAGCGGACGGTTCGGGAAGCGATCCGCTTAGGAAAAAAACACGGTTTGCTGATAAGCTTTGACCCTAATGTGAGAAAAAAACTGTGGAAAGAGAGAGATTACGGGCCTCTGCTGGCGAGGCTGGCCCTAGAAAGTGATATTGTGCTGCTGGGCTTATCGGAAGCGGAAATACTGTTTGGGGAAACGGAGCCTGACGCAATTTTCGATTTGTTGTTCCGGGAGGGCGGGGTGCGTTACGCGGCTATAAAAAATGGGGCTGAGGGCGCCTGGGCGGCAGACCGAAGCCGGCGAATCGCTGTGAAACCGTATCCCTGCCGGAGTGTGGACCCAATTGGCGCGGGAGACGGATTTAACGCGGGATTTTTAGCTGGGATACTGCTCGGAAGAGAACTGGATACCGCGGGGAAAATGGGAGCAATATGCGGAGCCTTAGCCACCCAGACCACTGGAGATGTGGAAGGATATCCGGACAGAAAGCAAATGGAGAATGCGCTGTCGCAAACAGAAGAGATTTACCGTTAAAGGAATAGGAGAAAAGCGGGATGGATATGTATGAGATTGTAATGAAGAATCCGGTGCTGGCAATCCTGCGGAATGTGCCGTTGGAACAAACGCTTGATTACGCTGAGGCGATTGTGGCGGGAGGAATCCGTTTTTTTGAGGTGGCGCTAAATAGCAAAGACGGGCTGAAACAGATTTCTGTGCTGAGAAAGCGGTATGGAGACCGCTGTTTGATCGGCGCGGGAACCGCAATTACAGTGGAATTGGCGGAAAAGGCGCTGAATGCGGGCGCCCAGTTTCTGTTAACGCCCGGGACGCCGACAGATGTTCTGGAATACTGCGCGAAAAACAATGTGAAATTACTGCCTGGCGTTTTAACGCCGAGTGAAATTGCAGCAAGCCTGGAATACGGCTATAAAACCATGAAGCTGTTTCCGGCGGGCGCGATGCCTTTGAATTATGTGAAAAGCCTGAAAGGCCCTTTTGACCAGGGAAATTATGTGGCCATCGGCGGGGTTTGTCCCAGTAATTATAAAAGCTTTTTCGCTTCTGGATATCTGGGCGTAGGCATGGCGAGTAATCTGATGCCTGCGGAGGCGGCGGCAAACGGAGACTGGGAGGCGTGCGCCGAGGCTGTCCGAAAAATCGTCGATGACCTGAAGAAAGCTTAATGGATTGTCATTGCACAGATGACAAAAAGCTGAAAGATAACAAGACAGAAGGAGTGCACCGCATGAAAATTGTACGGGTAAACACCTACACCGTTAGGCCCCGCTGGGGCTTTGTGGAGATCATAACGGATGACGGCTTGACCGGCTGGGGAGAGCCAGTGCTGGAAGGCCACTGCGAGGCGGTTCTGGCGTGCGTGGAGGAGATGAAGCCCTATTTGATCGGCGCGAATCCGGGCAGAATTGAGGATATTTGGACGCTTCTTTACCGGTCTGGGTTTTATCGGGGCGGCGGAGTTTTAATGAGCGCGATTTCAGGGATTGACCAGGCATTGTGGGATATTAAAGGAAAAACCTTTGGGGTTCCGGTATATGAATTAATGGGAGGAGCCTGCCGGGAACGCATGAAGGTTTACAGCTGGATCGGCGGCGACCGCCCGAGCGATGTGGGAAAAGCTGCGCTGGAGCGAAAAGAGGCCGGTTTCCAAGCGGTTAAGATGAACGCCACAGAGGAGCTGCAGATGATCGACTCGTATGATAAAATCGACGCCGTTCTGGAACGGGTTTCAGCCATCCGCGAGCAATGCGGGAAGTATTTTGGAATCGCGATCGATTTTCACGGGCGGGTGCACAAGCCAATGGCGAAAATTCTCGCGAAGAAGCTGGAAGAATTTGACCCGATGTTTATCGAGGAGCCGGTTTTATGCGAAAATATGGAATACTTTCCTGAAATCGCCGCGGCGTGTAATATTCCAATCGCTACCGGCGAGCGGCTGTTCAGCAAATACGATTTTAAACGGCTGCTGAAAACAGGCGGTGTGGATATCATCCAGCCCGATCTGAGCCATGCGGGAGGCCTGACGGAGGTTAGGAAAATTGCTTCCATGGCGGAGGCTTTTGACGTGGCCTTAGCCCCTCACTGCCCGCTGGGGCCGATTGCTCTGGCCAGCTGTCTGAATGTGGACGCTGTCAGCTACAACGCGGTGATTCAGGAGCAAAGCATTGGAATTCATTACAATGTAGGAAAAAGCGTACTGGACTATGTAAAAAATCAAGAGGACTTTCAATTCCAAAACGGCTTTGTTGACTTGCCGGTAAAGCCCGGCTTGGGAGTAGAGGTCAACAAGGACTTGGTGCTCCAGGAAAATCAAAATCCTCATCATTGGAAAAATCCTGTTTGGCGCCATGCCGACGGTTCCATTGCCGAATGGTAAGTCCAGGAGGGGATGAAACGAGCAATCTGCCAAAAGGAAGATTTTAAGTTTTAGCTTTTTGTAGTGCGTCCGGCATTTCAGCGTCTTGCAGAAGCTTTCTGCTTATTATGCGGAGGGCTATTGGGAAGCCCCTTTTTTTCTTAGATAAAACTATGAAAAACGTTCTGGAATACTTTTGTTTTATAATAAGCAGAATTTTATTCTGAACTGGAAGTTTTGGTTTTTAATGCCTTTGATTTTTGGCTTATCGAGGCCTTTCACACAACGTTTAACTAGTCGACAGCAATTTCGTTACAATCACACAAGTGAAAATCCGCACAAAATAGCCTACAAATGGCGGTTTTGTGCGGATTTTATTTTATCGATTGTTTATTTAGCCACTTTTTAGGCTTTATTTTTAAATCATGCAAGTCAAAACATAAAATAAAAATCCCTCCCTACCAAAAAGCAGGGAGGGAAGATTTATATCTTTTTACGCCTAACCTTAACGGCTGGGGGCTGCTTATTTTCTGATCTGTCCATTTTTTTGAGGATTTCTCGGAGGATAAAATAGATCATTTCCTGGTTCACAATTAATGTATTAAGGTTTGCGTTAATACATTCTAAGGATGTTAAAACTGACTTTTTGCTTTTCATAATTCTATCTCCTTTCAAGTAACCTTTATTGATACATGCCTTTTGTACTCAGGCAAGAGGACACCAGGTTGGAAAGGAGAGGTCTTTGCGGCTGTTATGGGAGAGTTCATATATATTGAGTATATGAAAAGAAGTTGTTCTATATCTAATATGAATACTATCGCAAACGGCAGGCGGTTAGCTTCTTCGAAGAAAAGGAGGCGGCGGTTATACACAAAACTTTATCGGACTTGTTCAAGCATTCCTAGTATGCTTGAATACTGTAAAGCTTTGTTACCTCCGATATTTCAGGTAACGAAAAAGAAATAACCGCCCCATTGTCCAAATGTTGCGGTTATCTTTCAATTTTCATTGTGCTAACCATCTGTGGAGAGTGCCTTTGCATTTTTATACTACCACTTTACGTAAGGAGTTTCAAGAACAATATTGAATCTCCCGGCGATTGGATGATTGCTGTGATCCCTTGCGCGTTTCACTGATGATGTTTTGGGCGGCGAGAAGTCCGCCGCCGGACTTTTAGACAACGTGCTGGAGAATTTATAGAGATGGCAAACCGCGGATTGCCCTGCCATAGTACATTTTTACGGACATTAAATGCAGTATGCCAGCAGCCAGTACAAATAGAAAGCTCTTTGGCCGGCAGGGGTGGAAACTTTTGGTACCTATGAGGGCTTGACGCATTGCTGTTAAGCCTTCAACGGCAACAGAATCATTACGATAGCTGCTGCAGGTGCCTGGAGCTGCGTCCTCTTTGACAACAGCGGATCAAGGGGCCGCCAACGCTTTTTGCCGGCTGAGATTCCGGTATTGAGCGGGAGTAAGCCGGTGATGGCTCCGAAATATTTTGCCAAAATAGCTGCTGCTTCCAAATCCAGTTTCTAAGGCGATATCGAGAATGCTTTTATTGGTGTTCATCAGCAGAGACTGAGCGTTTTGCAGACGGACAGAAATAAGGTATTCTATCGGTGTAATTCCCATGCTGTTTTGAAATAAACGATAACATTCCCGTTCGCTGATGGGAATACTGGCGGCGATAGAGGAGACGGAAATCTTTTCCGAAAAATGAGCTTGGACATATCGCATCATTTGTTTAATCCGGTCGTCCTCTATGGAGCGCCGCACGCTGGGAGTGCTGCTTTCCTTCTGCGCTGCCCAACGGTAAATAGATTCCCAAAGCTCCGAAAAAAGATTTCTCAGGCGAAGCTCAAAAAATTCCTCCTTCCGGCTACAAAGCTCCACTCCTTTTTGAAGACATTCCAAGAAGCCTTTGCTTTCCGGATCGGAACGATATAGCGGTACGGCCTCCAACTGACGCTGATCCAGAACAGGTGCCACATATTTTATGTCCAGCAGGCTGCCGAGGGAGCCTGCCAAAAAGGACTTATCAAAGAATTGAGTCTGAAGCCTAGCTTCACGGCAGGGCTCCAGGGGATGGAGATAATGAAGCACGCCGGAGTTAATAAAAATGCCGTCTCCTTCATGGAGGGTGACTGTAAGCCCGCTGGTTTGATATACTACGCTTCCGCCGGAAATATATCCCAGTTCAAATTCATCATGCCAATGCCAAGGGATATCCGCTTGAAAAACACGTTGATAGCCGGCTGTATACAGTCCGTAATGCAGCATTTGGCTTTCGTAAGTAATAGTCTCTTTCAGGCTGCTGTCCAAATCCATTTTTTCAACTTTTGGCATGAAGGCCCCTCCTTTTGTGGCAGAATTATACTATTTATGGGCGGTATCTTTATTTTAATATAAAAAATACTACAGTATAATTATACTATCATGAATTTGTAAAAAGTCAATGCAGGCCGCCTTGGCACCTAAGTGGATTGGTTCAAAATAGGAGGCTTCGTGGCTGTTTATTGATATTGTGGTATTTTTATATTATGATAGTTAATTACGTTTTAAATTGACTAAATATCTAGTTTTTTAGATGATAAAAGACAGAAAAATACATAAATAAATATAACTTTTTTAAGTGTATTTTTAAAATTATATTGACATATTTAGCCTATAGCGCTATAATACATGCAAAATTATTTCATATTCGATAAAATAATTTTATATATGGAAAATATTCTTCTGCTTATTTATTACATTCAGCCGTATCAGGAAACTATTTCTTGGAGCGCTTTTACGCTGGAAAGGAGGTTAGAAAGCAAGAAGGTTTCTGTTATTTTATACATTTTTAGACAATAATATTTAGTGAATAATACCAGCGGTATTTTTGCGTTTTAGCAAAATATCGTCGTTTTTATGCCTTTCTCGGACTGTCTGGCAAAGTATAGCTTTATGTGCCACCGCTTTTCTCTGACGCCTATCTTTTGTCAAAGACCGTTCAAAGAAAGGAAGGAATAAAATGAAAAAACGTATTCTGTGTTTCTTGCTGAGTGCCGCTATGCTGGCTTCTGTGACTGCCTGTTCAGGCGGTGGTGACGCCTCCTCTGAAGGCTCCGCGCCTGCTGGCAGCGGCTCCAATGCGGAGGCTTCCCAGCCCGCTGATTCTTCTGAGCCAATCGAGCTGACGGTTTTAAACTGGGGCAGTGATATCGATGTTAAGATCAACTAGGACGCCTATGCCCGCTTAAATGAAAAGTTTCCTAATGTTACTGTTAAGGATAATTTTGTGACGGGGACCGCTACCTGGTCTGAATACATCACCAAGCTTTTGACGATGATCGGCTCCGGCAACTCTCCCGATATGGTTATGATGGCTATTGAGGGGGTTCGGCAGCTTATCGATAATGACGTGGTGATGCCGCTGGATGACCGGATTGAGGGCGACGAGGACATGCAGGCGGTGCTGGATGATATTTCTCCCAGACTGGTGGAGGCTCTGGCTGTTGACGGTCAAACCTATTTCTTCCCCAATTCCTGGAACAGCATTGTGCTGTACTACAACACCAAGATGTTTGCCGACGCCGGCCTGGAGGCCCCGCCCGCTGATTGGGATTGGGATACCTTCCGGGAGTATGCGAAAAAGCTTACTACGGGAGAGGACAACAGCGAGGATAAGGTATATGGCTATGGCATGTCCACCTATTCCATTTTTATGACCCTGTTCCCCTTCTCGAATGGCACCTCCACCTTGACCGACGACCAGCTCGGCAGTAATCTGTCCGATCCTAAGGTAGCCGAGGCGTTCCAGGTGATCAACGACATGATCTATGTGGATGGTTCAATGCCCATGCCCGAGCAGGGAATGGATGCGGCTCAGCTTTTCGCTGCTGGAAGACTCGCTATGGCCGCTATCGGCCCTAACTCTGTGCAGAATATGCTGACCGCTGATTTCACCGATTGGGATGTCGCTTACCTGCCCATTCAGGACAAGGAAAACGGCAGCCACATTTTCGGTGTGACTGGCTACGGCATTTTAAAGGATACAGAAAACCCGGATATGTGCTGGGAAGTCATTAAGGAGCTGGTTTCCCCGGAAACCCAAGAGGCCGTTGCTTCCGCCGGCGTTTCCAATCCGGTCAGCCGTTCCGCTTTCGAAACTCGTGCCTTGGAGGTTCCCAAAAACTGGGAAATCTTCTATGATGCTATCGACCAAAATTCCCGCTGCCTGCCCGCGCCCATCAATGATTCTGAGTATGAGGAAATCTTATTCCGGTACTACTATGAAATGATGAATACCCAGCAGGATGTAAGCGGGGTATTAGCCAAGGCAGACGAGGAGCTGCAGGCTTCCTTTGATGAATTGAAATAATCCGATAGGGCAGGAGAATCCTGGGATTCTCCTGCCTGTCATCGATTAAGATTGGAAAGGATTTCTGCGATGAGTCAACGAGTGAAAAAGAAAGCGTCTCCTATGGCGCGGCAGGAAGCGGTAGCCGGCTATGTGTTTATTCTGCCTACGATCCTGCTATATTTGTGCTTGACGATTATTCCCATTATTGTAACGTTTTCCCTCAGCTTTATGGATTATGATCTGGTCAAGCCTTCAACCTTTATCGGCTTTGACAATTACATCAAGCTGTTTCAGGACAGCCGGCTGGGGCAGGTGGCCCTGAATACCGTTTTATTTGCCCTGATGTCTGTAGTGGGCAATGTGGGGATCGGCCTTCTGCTGGCCGTGATCCTGAACCGGAAAATGCCTAAGTTCTTTGTGAACTTTTTCCGCTTTTCCTTTTTTCTGCCGGTAGTCATCGGCTACGTGTATGTTTCTATCGTATGGAGCAACCTTTACTCCACCGATACGGGCGTGTTCAACTATTTCTTAAGTCTATTAGGCCTGGAAAAGGTGGGCTGGCTTACCAACAAGAGCATCGTGCTGTTTTCGATTATCCTAATGGATATCTGGAAAAACGCGGGCTTTTTTATGGTGATTTTCCTGGCGGGCCTGCAAAACATCCCCACTCAGTATTATGAGGCCGCCCAAATCGACGGCGCCAACCGGTTCCGGCTGTTCCGCCATATTACGCTTCCGCTTCTGAGCCCCACCATGTTTTTCAATGTGATCTGGTGCTCGATCAATGCTTTGCAGGTGTTCGACGCCGTGTATATCTTGACCCAAGGCGGCCCGGGAGACGCTTCCAGAAGCATTGTGGTATATATTTATGAAAGCGCGTTTCAGAAATTTAATTTGGGCTATGCCTCAGCGACCTCTATCATCCTTTTCTTAGCGATAGGACTGCTGACGTTGATTCAATTCCGCGCCAGTAAAAAATGGGTCCACTATTAATGAAAGGAGACGGAGGCCATGAAAGCTAAAAATTACGCGGCCAGGAAAAAGGCTGCAAACTGGATTGTGATCCTTATCATATTCGTAGTGGCAGTACTGATGCTGATCCCGTTTTTGTGGATGATCTCCACCTCTCTGCGGCCCGCAAGCGAATCTATGAAGCTGCCGCCGAGCTTTCTGCCGACTCAGTTTGAGTATGGAAATTATCTGGAGCTGTTCCAGTCCAGTATTCCGTTTCTCAACCTGTTCGGCAACAGCATTTTTGTTACCGTGATTGTAACGGCGGCCCAGCTGATCACCTGTTCTACTGCCGCTTACAGCTTTGCCCGGCTGAATTTTCCAGGAAGAAATATTATTTTTGGAATTCTGCTCTGTACGCTGATGGTGCCGATCCAGGTGACGATTATCCCTCTGTTTATTGGAATGAGCAGCGTAAACCTGACGGATACCCTGCTTTCCATCATTCTTCCCTATCTCACCAGTATTTTCGGGATTTTCCTGATGAGGCAGTTTTTTGTCACCCTGCCCAAAGAGCTGGAGGATTCTGCGAAAATTGACGGAGCGGGACCGTATAGGACTTTCTTTTCTATTATCCTTCCGCAGGCGGGCTCCTCTCTTTCCGCTTTGGGAATCATCGCCTTTAATAACTGCTGGAACAACTACTTTACTCCCTTGATCTTTATCAATTCCTGGGAAAAAATGACGCTGCCGCTGGGAATCGCCGCTTTAAGAGGATTTATGGGAAGCGGAAATCTTTCTGCCGTTATGGCGGGCGTCACGCTGGCTACGCTGCCGGTGATAATTGTGTTCCTGTTCGCCCAGAGATTTTTTATCGAGGGGCTTGCGATGTCCGGCATCAAGGGATAAGAAGAAGCAAAAGTGCGGTTACAAAACGCCGGCCGTGCAGAAGCTTGTAAGCCGGCCGGAAGGAAATTCTATTTAATTTTGCGATAGGAGACTATGGGAATGAAATTGCGTTTAGGCATAGTAGGCTTAGGCCTGATTTGGGAAAATATCCATATGCCCATTTTAATGGACATGAAGGAGCAATTTGAGATCAAGGCGTTTTGCGTACATAATGAAAAAAAGATCCCCCTTTGGCGGCAGCGCCTGCCAGGCGCTGCCGCGTATACCGACTACCGTCGGATGGTCCAGGACAGCTCTGTTGACGCTGTCGTGGTCACTACGCCCCTTGAGATGAACGCGGAGGTCAC
>OFMK01000586.1_pt1 | contig 36505 bp, 36 predicted proteins | sample 1541781 | NCBI WGS metagenome assembly OFMK01 (sample SAMN04209250, study PRJEB22552) | human gut metagenome | biome: gut; material: feces | host: Homo sapiens | place: USA: Oklahoma
AGTTTTGATGTCTGCATCATCGCCATAAGGCTTCTTTTGAACCACTCGCCTAGCGAGTGGTTTTCTTCATACAAAAAGACATCTGCTTAGGCAGATGTCTTTTTTTGCAAGCATAGGCTGCAAGCAAACTTTTTTCAAATCAGCAAAATGTACAAAACGGCGGTGAGTTCACATGGGACTCACCGCCGTTGGAGCAGGTAAAGGGAGTCGAACCCTCCTATCAAGCTTGGGAAGCTTGCGTTCTACCGATGAACTATACCTGCGTTGAAAGCTCCCTTAGTATAGCACGACCAGGAAAAAAATGCAAGAGAAAAGTTTCGGCCTTTTTTGCGCTGCGGGCCCGAAGGAACACCTGGCAGCCCGGCGCAATAGAATGGAATACCAGGCGCCGGAGACTCTTGGTTTACGGCAGCGCTGGCCACGGGTGTTTTGTTTGCCCTATTTGTGACGAATCGGAGGGGCCCGTCATAGTATGGGGAGGCAAGAGCGCCAGTCTGATGAAGTCAGAGGAGGTAATACCATGAATGAAAGGGTTGTACCCGGGCCCGTGCAGGACAGCTGCGGTATCCGGGAGGCCGTGTGTATCCATACAAAAAAGATCTATGACAGCTGTCGGGACAAAGACTGCATTGAGGACCTGCGGGTGTATCCCACCCGTTCCTCCCAGGCGGTCATTGACCGGGCCCTGAGTGTCCGGGGCGGCCGGGCGGAGCTGCTGCAGGCTTACATCGATGTGGAGCCCGCCAGCTATAACCGGGGATTTTTCAGCGTGGATATCCGGTACTACTATCGGATCACCGCGGAGGCCTTTGTGGGGGGCTCCCGGCCGGCGGAGATCAGCGGGTTGGCGGTCTTCGACAAGCGGGTTCTGCTCTTCGGCAGTGAGGGCAACGCGAAGATTTTCACCTCCCGTTACCGCCCTGAGGAGCCCGACTGCCAGGGCCTGGGCCGGAGCAATCTCCCCGAGGCTGTGGTGGAGGCGGTGGACCCCATTGTTTTGAGCCTGAAGCTCATTGATCCCTGCGATTTTGTCTGCCCACCCCCCTGCCCGCCCCCTTGCAATCCCTGCAATCCCTGCCCCCCGCCGCCTCCACCCCCCTGCGGGTGCTGCGCGGAGAACGAGCTGACGGAAATTCCCCCCTGCATCAGCGCCTGCTTCGACTGCGAGCTGGCCTTCGACGGGGGCTGCCGGCGGCTCTATGTGACCCTGGGGCAGTTCTCCATGGTCCGGCTGGAGCGGGATTCCCAGCTGCTCATCCCCATGTACGACTACTGCATGCCCACCCGGGAGTGCGCCGGCGGCGATGAGGATGGGGACGACGATCCCTGCGAGATCTTCCGCCAGATTCGCTTCCCTGTGGGCGAGTTCTTCCCCCCCAGCACCCTGCCGGGGATGGAAGAGGAGGAAAACTGCGGCGGCGCCAGCTGCAGCTGCTGCCGTTAAGCGGGCCGGAAGGCCTTGGAGCGGCGCGGAACAGGCGCAACCGGCTGACCAAACTTTGGTCAGCCGGTTTTTTGTTGGCGGGGGAGGGAAGGACTTAGTGGGCCGGGTTGGTGCAAAACCGCATTAGAACAGCGGCGGTTTGAGCCCGGGTGGCGGTGCCCAGGGGCAACAGGGTGTCTTGGCTTACCCCGGTGAGAAGCCCGGCTTCTGCGGCCCAGGCCACGGCGTCCCGGGCATAGCCGCTGATCTGGCTGGCGTCCTGATACCCGGAGAGGTCCGTGGTTTGCGTGGTGTCGTATCCCTTATATTGGGCATACCGAAGGAAAAAGACCGCCATCTGTTCCCGGGAAACGGCAGCGTCAGGGGAAAACGTGGTGGGACTGGTGCCCTGGGCGATCCCTGCGGCGTTAGCCCAGCCGACCGCCTCGCGGTACCAAGCGGTGTCGGCCACATCGGCATAGGAGAGGCCGGTGTCTGCGGCAGGGCACCCCTCCAGCCGCCAGAGAAGGGTGACTGCCTGGGCCCGGGTGGTGACCGCCTGGGGGGCAAACCGGTCTTGAGAGACCCCGGCCATGAGCTGGTGGGTGAGGACATAGTCTATGGCCTCGTGATACCACTGGGTGGGGTCCAAATCAGAGAAAACCCGGGCGGGGCAGGTGTCCCCACCATCACAGGGGAGGGGGGAAAAGGTGACGGTGATGGTCACCCGGCCGCTGGGCTGAGAGAAGGTGTAGGTGCCGTTCCCGTGGTCGGTCACCGGAAGGGCGGTGCCGTCCCGCTGGGTGACTGTCACTTGTTCCACCTGGTAGCCCTGGTCGGGGACAGGGGTAATGGTTACGGTGTCGCCCCGTTTGGGCCGGGTGGGAGAGACGGAGAGGGCGCCGTGTACAGGCTCTGTCAGAATCGGGGGATACCGGGTGGGGCCGGAGGAGGCGGGCCGGCTCACCGTGACGGTGCAGGCGGCGGAGGCCTCCCCTGCCCTGGCGGTGATGGTGGCGGTTCCCGGCCCGACCGCAGTGACCAGACCGGCCTGGTCCACCACGGCAACCGTCTGGTCGCTGGAGGTCCAGGTGACGCGCGGCTCGGTGGCATCCGCCGGGAGAACAGAGGCCTGAAGGGCTGCGGTGCCGCCTGTGGTGAGGGAGAGCGTACTCTGATCCAGGATCACCTGTTCCACAGGGATGGTGGTGACGGGGGTGACCTGCACATAGGGGTTTTGGAAGACGCTGGCGGTCAGGTCGTCTCGGTCAACCTTGCCGGCGCTGCCGGCCTCTGTGCCGGCTGTCACCTGATAACTGTCTGTATAGGTTAATGTGGGCAGGGCGGTGTATGCGGAAGAGGCGGCCTGAACCGTCACCGTGCTGTCGGCAATCTCCACCGTGCCGGAGGAAGCGGAGATGCCCGCGGGACCGGAGGAGGTGATGGAGACCTGGGCGCTGTTTTGTACGGTGATCTTGGTCTCGGAAGAGGAGGTGCTGTTTATGATACCGGCGTACGTGGCGGTAATCTCCAGCGCGCTGGCGTCAATGAGGATGCTGCCTTGGGAACTTCCGATGCCGACAGCGCCGGATACGGCGATTTCCCCGCGGATGGTCAGAAGAGACAAGGCAGAATCTCCCTGTCCCATGGAGATGGCCGCATAATTTCGGGTGGTATCAGTGGCTTGGGCGATGGTTTTTCTGGTGCTGTCAATGGTGATTGGGCCGGAGAATGCGTTGAGACCGCCGGTGGTGCCGATGGCGGTGACGCGGGCCTGGTCGGAAATGGCAATCCCGCGGTTGCCGTTTATGGCAATGCCGGCGGGATTTTCCACGGTGACGGTGGCGGACCCGGTGATCTGAATCTGCTGCAAAGCGGATAGGCGTTCCGCAGTGACGGATGCGCGGCCGGAAATGACCAGATCTCTTGCCCGCTGGGCTTCCTCCGTGTTGGGGTCTCCTCCCGTGGACAGGGAGCCGGCCGTCACCTGGGCGCTGCCTGTGATGCAGATGCCGCCGTACCGGGTGGAGATGGAGGACCCGTTGGTGTTTATGGTGCCGCCCTGGAGGCGGATGTCACTTGTCACTTGGGGGTCTGTGGCGCTGTCGGGTTGTACCGTGATGATGCCTTCTGCGCTGCTGTGAATGGAGCAGGAGCCTGGGCCAGTGATGGTGATGGCCCCGGGGGTGACGCCTTGGATGCCCACGTCGGTGGGGGCGTCTTTCGTGCCAATGGTGTTTTCTCCCACCAAGTGGATGGTGGTCTCTCCAGGTACAAGGAGGTAATCCGGCAGCGCCGCCGCGCGCAGGGTGAGCGTCCCGTCCTTGTAATAAATATTGTAGTTGTCTGCGTTGGCACCCTGAGTGGTGACGGTTTCGCCACGGACCAGGTAATAGGTATCTTTTTGGATTTCCGTCCCGTCGTGACTGCCGATATGCAGGGTTTCAATGGGAGGGTAGGGGTAAACAGCGGCCCACGCGGCGGGAGCCAGCAGAAGGCACAGCACCAAGGCGGTGCAGAGGGGCAACAGTCGTCGTTTCATGTTGTGTTCTCCTTTTGCTTCAAAAAGTGTACATTTACAAACAAAAGAATCGAAATGGAAATGGGGGAGAAATGCCTTGAAAAAAGAGATTTTTTCGGCTATTATAAAAATGGCAAGGGATTATTTCGGCAATTTGTAAACGTACACCTTTTCAAATTATCCCATGGGTCTGGAGGGTGTCCCTGCTTGAGACGGAGGGAAAAAGGGCTTGTCCTTTTTGGGGAAACTGGCTATAATAAAACAATCCATAACCCTGGAAGGGAAGGAGTGACAGCCCATGAGCCGGACTGGATTTATCCATGACAAACTGGACATCAAGTTTTTGATCCTGTATCTGATGGCCCGGGTGGCCTCGCCGGTGGATTTTGCCACGCTGGCGGACCTGACCTTTTGTGATGACGGGGTGGAGTATTTTGACTTTGCCGCGTCGGTGGCGGAGTTGGTGGAGACAGGACACCTCCAGCTGGAGGGAGAACGCTATACCATCACCGAGAAGGGCCGGCGCAATGGGAAAATCTGTGAGAGCAGCCTGGCCTTCTCCGTCCGGCGGAAGTGTGACCGGAACCTGGCCCGGGTCAACGGCGTCCTCCGCCGGGACGCCCAGGTGCGGGCGGAGATCCTTCCCCGGGAGGACAGCGGGGTCACCCTGCGGCTGATCCTGGACGATGACAAGGGGAATATTATGACCCTGGACATGCTGACGGTGTCCGAGGAGCAGGCCGGCCAGCTGGCGGAGAACTTCCGGGCCCAGCCGGAAAAGCTCTATGAGAGCATTCTGCAAACCCTGTTGGAAAATCAGGAGGAATAACCGGCCCCTGCGGCAACGGGGCCCTGTAACCGATGAAAACCGACCAGCGGAGTATCCTCTGCCGGTCGGTTTTTTGGTTCTGTTCCGTTGTCATTCGGGGGAAAGGGAGGGGGAGGGCCCCTTGTTCTGGCGTTGAGAAATGCGGTGGAAACGCATTCAGACGCCCGAACCCGGCGGCACTGCTTGGATGTTTCCGTCGGATCAGCCATTATTTTTTGGTGTTTTTTCGGGAAAAGAAATTCCGGGCTTTTTGTGGCAATGTTGGCCCCAATTTGGTATACTACGATTATATGGAGTGGAGCCGGCAGCTTGGCTCCGGCCAAAAACCCGGGCCGCTGCCCGGCGGGGACATGCCTCCGCCGGCGGTGTGCCCCGAAGGAGGACGACGTGTACAAACCTACCCACGCGGCCCAGCCGGACCGGCGCCCCCTGTGGGAGGCCCTGATTCTGACGGCCCTTCTGGCCCTGTTTTTGGCCATTCAGCTGCCCAAGCTGGACAGCGTCCCCTGGGACCAGTATGAGTCTTGGCGTCAGTCGGACACGTACAGCATCGCGGTCAACTATGTCCAGTACGGTATGGATCTGCTCCACCCCCAGCTGAACTATGACGGGGTGTCGGAAAACTACGCCCAGCTGGAGCTGCAGATCGTCCCCTATCTCTCCGCGCTGGTGTTTCAGCTGACAGGCACCATGACCCCGGTGGTGCCCCGGCTGCTGTGTATGCTGTTCTTTTTGGGCTCGGCCTGGTTCCTGTACCGGCTGATGCGGGGGATCTCCGGCCGGTGGCCTGCACTGGTTGGGCTGGGGATCTACCTTTTTTTGCCCCTGTCGATGATGACCGCCCACGTGATCCAGCCGGAGGCCTGCGCCCTGTTTTTTTACTGTGGCGGGGTGTGGCTGCTCTGGCGTTTCCAGCAGACCCGGCGGCTGGCCTTCCTGTGGGGGGCCTCAGCCATGACCGCCGTGGCCATTATGGAAAAGACCCCGGTGGCCTTTGTGGGGCTGGTGTTTCTGTATGTGCTCTTTTCCCTGGGGGGCCTGGCCTGCCTGCGTTCTCCGGTGTTCTACGGCTGCGGGCTGCTCACCCTGGGGCCGCCGGTGGCGCTGATCCTGTATACCTCCCACCACTCGGTGTTCCGCTTTGTGGATGGCATTGGCCTCAAGCACATTTTCAGCAAGGAGATTCTCTCCATCTTTACCGCCGAGGGGCAGCAGTTTTTCTGGGAGGCGCTCCCCTCCCGCTTCGGCTGGGGCGCGGTGATTTTGGGCTGTGTGGGGCTGTTTTTTGCCGTGCGGCGTAAGCTCCACTTTTATGGGGTGTGGGCTCTGGCCTTTGCCCTGGAGTGTGTCACCATTGTGGCAGTGATTCGCTTCCCCTATTATCTGGTGTTCCTGCTGCCGCTGTGCGGCGCCCTCTCTGCGGTGGCGGTCCAGTCTTTGGCGCGGGTCCGCCTTCCCCTGGCGGCGGTGGCCTGCGCGGCGGTGGCGGTGACGACGGTGCAGGGAAACCTGGCCCTGTGGCCTCAAACCCAGGCGGACCCTGTCATTGCGGAGGTGGGCCAGTTTATCCAGGCGCACACCCAGCCCGACGAGGGGGTTGCCATCGGCGTGAACAACCCGTCCTACCTGAACGCCGCCAACCGCCGGGGGTACCGGGCAAACATCGCCTATTATGACTACATTCCCACCGGGCCGGAGGCGGAGATCACCTATTTTATCGAACACGGCGTGCGCTGGTTCGTGGTGGTCCAGGGGTGGGTTTACAATGACGAGGACGGGGCTTACCGGACCTATCTGCGGGAGCAGTTCCCCGTGGCGGCCACCGGGACCAACTGCGTGATCTATGATCTGCAGGGAGAGTGAGGCGTCGGCAATGATGCGTTGGGTGCAGGCGATCTGGCACCGCTTTGAAAAAATCATTCGTTATCTATTTTGTTCTATCATCTCCACCGTGTTTGATGTGGCCATTGTCTGGTGCCTGTACCATTTGGCGGGGGTGTCCCTGGTGGTGGCCAACACAGTGGGCGTGGTGGCCGGGTTCCTTATCAGCTATGTGCTCTCAGCCCGGCAGGTGTTTGAAACCCGGTATGACGCGGCCTCCTTCGCCATCTTTTTTGCCACCTTCCTGATGGGGCTGGTGTGTGCCGACGGGCTGATCCTGTGGACCGAACACCTGGTCTCCCCCTTCCTGCCCAAGGGCTGGGCGTTTTTGGTGAGTAAGGGGGTATCCATTGTGGGGCCCTTCTTCCTGATGTATTTTGTGCGGAAATATGCTTTCCAAAAGCTGGAGAGCAAGAGAAAGGGGTCGTAGGATGCCAACCTTGTTTGTCTATCTGCCCTGCTACAACGAGGCGGGAAACCTCCGGCGGCTGACCGAGGAGTGGCTGGCCGAGGCGGAGGCGCTGGCCCGGACAGGCTACCAGCTGGCGGTGATCCCGGTGGATGACCGAAGCACCGATGACACGCTGGCCATTGCCCGCCAGCTGGCGCAGGAGCAGGCGCGGGTCCGGGTCATTGCCCACGCAGTCAACCAAAACCTGGGGGGTGTGGTAAAGACCGCCATCGGGGACTTCCTCCAGGTGTCCCAGCCGGGGGACCTGATGTGCCTCATGGACGGGGACGACACCCATAAGCCCCGGTTCATCCACGGGATGCTGGCGAAAATTACCCGGGAAAAACAGTGCGTCATCGCCTCCCGGTATCAGCCGGGGGCCCGGGTCCAGGGGCTCCAGGCCAGCCGAAAGCTCTTCAGCGACGGCGCTCGCCTCTACTACACGTTGGTCCTCCACGTCCCCGGGGTGAAGGACTATACCTGCGGCTACCGGGTGTATACCCGCCCCGCCCTCCAGGCAGGGGTGGCGCGCTATGGACAGGCGCTGGTGGAGAAGAAGAGCTTTGCCTGCATGATGGAGCTGCTCTACAAGCTCTACCGCTGCGGCTGTACCTTTGCCGAGGTCCCCTTTACCCTGTACTACGACAGCAAGGAGGGGGAGAGCAAGATGAACCTGGGCAAAACCATCCGGGACAGCTTCCTCACAGCTTTGAGGCTGCGGGTGCGGGGATGAGATCACAGGAGAAAGCCTGGACAAAAACCAGTGGAAAAAGAGAAAAACCGCCTGACAGAGCAATGCTCTGCCAGGCGGTTTCTGTATGGTGCCATTAAAACAGCGGCGCGAACAGCCGGTAAATGGATTGGAGCAGCCGGTGGAACAGGGGAAGGGTGCGGCAGTCTGCCAGGGTGATCTCCTGGCAGACCTCCAGGGTCTGGAGAAAGTCGTCCCGGACCGAAAGGACGGCGGGGTCGCCGCAGAGCCAGACGCCGTTTTCAAACTGGAGATAGAAACTCCGGTAGTCCAGGTTGCAGCTGCCCACCGAGGCGTAGAGATCATCTGCCACCACGGTCTTGCTGTGGATAAAACCGGGGGTAAATTCATAGATGCGGGCTCCCGCCTCCAACAGCACGGGGTAGTTGGACTGGGTCACGGCGAAGACCACTTTCTTGTCAGGGATATGGGGGGTCATGATCCGCACATCCACCCCGGACCGGGCGGCGGTGCACAGGGCGGCAGTGATGGTCTCGTCAATGGCCAGGTAGGGGGTGGTGAGGTAGAGGTACCGCTTGGCCTTGGTGATCATTTGCAGGTGGAGGTCGGCGCAGACGGTGTCGGCGGGGTTGGGGGTGTCGGTATAGGGGACCACGATGCCGCCGGTGGTGTTCAGGGGGGGCAGGGTCCGGGGACGGAAGAGCCGGAAGTCGGACCGGGGATTCTGGTGGTCCCACATAGTCAGGAAAAAGACCGTGAGGCTCCACACCGCCTCCCCCCGGAGGCGGAGGGCGTTGTCCTTCCAGTAGCCGAAGCGTTCCTTCCGGTCAATGTATTCGTCGGCCATGTTCAGGCCGCTGACAAAGCCAGTCACCCCGTCAATGACGCAGATTTTCCGGTGATCCCGGTTGTTCTGGTGAATGGAGAGCACCGGCAGCAGGGGCTGGAATACCCGGCAGAGGATGCCCCGGGCGTGGAGCTGGTCCGGGTAGTTGATGGGCAGGGTGGCGGCGGAGCCTACCCCATCGTAGATCACCCGGACATCCACGCCCTGGGCGGCTTTGCGGGTGAGGATGTCCAGGACGTCCGACCACATGGACCCCTCGGCGATGATGAAGTATTCCAGAAAGATATAGTCTTTCGCCTGTTCCAGCTCCTCCAGAAAGTTGGGGAAAAAGGACGCGCCGGAGGAAAAATACGCGGTCTCCGTGTTGGTGTAGGCCGGGCACAGGGCGGCGTGCCCCAGGTACCAGGCCTGCTGCATGGCGTCGGGCCCATACCGCATCAGGTCCGTGGTGGACAGCCGGGAGGGCAGCTGGCGCTTGAGGGTCCGCCGGGTCTCCTCCCGGTGGTAGTGGGGGTCGCGGGCGCCGCCCAAGATAATGAACATGACCCCGCCGATCAGAGGGACCAGGAGGATGGGGATGATCCAGGCAATTTTATAGGCCAGCTTGGATTTCCAGGTGGAGATGAACAGTGCCATCACCAGGCTGACCAGCACGCAGATCCAGTAGAAGTAGACGAAATACTGGGAAAAGAGGACCAGCAGCACCACATAGATGGCAAACTGCAGGGCAATGCCGGCGGCAATGAGGAACATACGCTGCCGGCGGGGGGAAAAGGCGCTGTGAACTTTTTGCTGGACTCGTTTCATAGGGATGGTAGGCCTTTCTTATGGAGAGGGCGGAGGGTCATTGGAGCACCACATTTTCCTCCCCCAGCAGCTCTTTCAGCTCCTGGAGCAGGGCGGGGTGGAGCAGGCACCGGGCCCCCAGCCGGCGCTTGGAGTCGGCCAGATAGAGCACGGCGGTCTGCTGGCCGGGGAAGAGGACAAAGAGGTTGCGTACCCGGGTGAGCAGGGGATCGTCGCTCCGGGCAAAGCGCAGATAGAGCTTCCCGGAGAGGGGAGCGGCAGCGCCGGCCGGTTCCGGGACCTGGCTGAGGGGGGTGACCCGGTCACACATGAGCTGGGGGGCTTTCTCGTCCCGGACGGAGATTCTGCCCTCTGTCAGGATGGGCAGGTTGACCTGGAGGTAGCTGCCGCTCTCCTCCAGCACCCGGGAGAAGACCAGCAGTTCCAGGGAGCCGGTGTCGTCCTCCAGGGTCACATAGGCCATGAGGGAGTTGTTCTTGGTGGTCTTGGTCTTGGCCGCGGCCACCACCCCGGCCAGGAGGATGCGCTGGCCGTCCTGGAACTGGGTGGGGCCCTCCTCCTGGGCGAAGTCCTCCAGCACCGAGGCGATGGGGACCGCTCCCTGGGCCCGAACCGTATCCCGATAGGCGTCCATGGGGTGGCCGGAAAGGTAGAGGCCGGTGACCTCCTTTTCCATGGTCATCAGCTCCTCTTGGGAGAACTCCGGCAGGTCCCGAAGGACCAGCTCCACGGGTTCCGGCTTTTCCTGCCCCAGGGAGAAGAGGTCAAACTGTCCCTCCAGGTTTTTCCGGCGGTTCCGGGTGAGGCTGTCGATGAGCTGCTCATAGGCGTCCAGCAGCTGGGACCGCCGCACGCCCATGGCGTCAAAGGCCCCTGCCCGGATGAGGCTTTCCAGCACCCGCTTGTTCAGGTCCTCATCCAGCAGCCGCTGGCAGAAATCCGGGAAGGAGGTAAACGGGCCATCTGCCTGGCGCCGGGCCAAAACTGCGTTGGTGAAGCCCCGGCCCACCCCCTTCAGGGCGGCCAGGCCAAAGCGGATGTCCCGCCCGGCCACAGTGAAGTCGGGACCGGACTGGTTGATGTCCGGGGGGAGCAGGCGGATGCCCAGGCTTCGGCACTCGGCGATGTATTCCGCGATCTTTCCCTGGGAGTCCAGCACCGAGGTGAGCAGGGCGGCCATGTACTCCCGGGGGTAATGGCACTTAAACCAGGCGGTTTGGTAGGCCACAATGGCGTAGCAGACCGCGTGGGCCTTGTTGAAGGCGTAGTTGGCGAAATCGGTGATCTCGTCGTAGATGCTCTCCGCCACGTCCTGGGGGATGCCGTTTGCCGTGCAGCCGGTGATTCCCCGGTCCGGGTCCCCGTGGAGGAAGGCCTCCCGCTCCCGCTGGATGTCTTTCATCTTCTTTTTGGACATGGCCCGGCGGACCATGTCGGCCTGTCCCAGGGAGTACCCCGCCAGCCGGCGGAAGATTTCAATGACCTGCTCCTGGTAGACGATGCAGCCGTAGGTGTTGGAGAGAATGGGAACCAGGGAGGGGTGCTTATAGGAGACGCTGTCCGGGTTGTGCTTGGAGGAGATGAACCGGGGGATGGATTCCATGGGGCCCGGCCGGTAGAGGGCGATGATGGCGGTGATGTCCTCAATGTCCTTGGGCCGCAGCCCCACGCACACCCCGGTCATCCCCGCCGATTCCATCTGGAAGACGCCGCAGGTCCGGCCGTCGGAGAGCATTTGGAAGGTCTCCGGGTCGTCGTCGGGAATGGCGTGCAGGTCAAAGTCGGGGGTATGGCTGCGGACCATCTGCACCGCGTCGTCCAGGACGGTGAGGTTTCGCAGGGCCAGGAAGTCCATCTTCAGCAGTCCCAGCTCCTCCAGGGTGGTCATGGTGTACTGGGTGACCACGGCCTCGTCGTTTTTGGCCAGGGGAACGTAGGTGTCCACCGGGTTGCGGGTGATGACCACCCCGGCAGCGTGGGTGGAGGCGTGGCGGGGCATGCCCTCCAGGCCTTTGGCGGTGTCGATGATCTTTTGTACGGTGGGGTCACTCTCGTACATCTCCCGCAGGGGCTTGGACAGGGACAGGGCGGAGGCCAAGGTCATGTGCAGGGAGTTGGGCACCTGCTTGGCGATGGCGTCTACCTCGGCGTAGGGGACGTTCAGGGCCCGGCCCACGTCCCGGATGGCCCCCTTGGCGGCCATGGTGCCGAAGGTGACGATTTGAGCCACGTGGTCGGCCCCGTATTTTTGGTTGACATAGTCGATGACCTCGCCCCGGCGGCGGTAGCAGAAGTCCACGTCGATGTCGGGCATGGAGACCCGTTCCGGGTTCAGGAACCGCTCAAAGTACAGGGAGTACTTCATGGGGTCCACGTCGGTGATGTCCAGGCAGTAGGCCACCATGGACCCGGCGGCGGAGCCCCGGCCCGGCCCCACGGGAATGTCGTGGGACTTGGCGTAGCCGATGAAGTCGGAGACAATGAGGAAATACTCCACAAAGCCCATCTGCCGGATCATGTCCATCTCGTAGGCCAGCTGTTTTTCATATTCCTCGCTGCCCTGGGGATAGCGCCGGGCAAAGCCCTGGCGGCAGAGGGTCTCAAAGTAGGCGTCCCCGTCGGTGTAACCCGGAGGAAGCTTGAATTCTGGCAGGTGATAGACCCCGAACTGAAAGTCCACGTTGCAGTCCGCCGCGATTTTAGCGGTGTTTTCCAGGGCCTCGGGCCAGTCGGGAAAGAGGGCGGCCATCTCCTGCTCGGATTTCAGGTAAAACTCCTGGGTTTCAAACCGCATCCGGTTGGGGTCCTCCACCGTCTTGCCCATCTGGATGCACATGAGGACGTCCTGGATGGCGGCGTCCTGCCGGGTGAGGTAGTGGGCGTCGTTGGTGGCCACCAGGGGGATGCCCGTCTCCTGGTGGAGGGCGACCAGGCCCTGGAGGACCTGCTTTTGCTGGGGGATGCCATGGTCCTGCAGTTCCAGATAGTAGCTGTCCGGGCCAAACAGGTCCCGCATGGCCAGGGCGTGGGCCTTGGCCCCGGCGTAGTCCCCGGCCAGCAGCAGCCGGGGGAGCTGGCCGGCCAGGCAGGCGGACAGGGCGATGATCCCCTCGTGGTACCGGGTGAGCAGCTCCCAGTCCACCCGGGGCTTGCCGTAAAAACCCTCCGTGAAGCTCCGGCTGACCAGGGCGGAGAGGTTTCGATACCCCTGCTCGTTCCGGCACAAGAGGACCAGGTGATAGGGGCGGTCGTCCACCTCATGGACCCGGTCGAAGCGGGTCCGGGGGGCCACATAGACCTCGCAGCCGATGATGGGCTTGATGCCCTCCTGCTTGGCTGCCCGGTAAAAATCCACCGCCCCGTACATGACCCCGTGGTCGGTGACGGCCACGGCGGTTTGCCCCAGGGCCTTGGCCCGGGCCACCAGGCCGTCAATCCGGCAGGCGCCGTCTAACAGGCTGTATTCCGAGTGAACATGCAGATGGACAAAAGACACGGCAATCCCTCCCTGGGTTTAAGCATTCTCCCCTCGCATCTCCTCCACGATCTCCATGGCGGTGATGATGAGCACGTCGCAGCGGTTGGTGAGGGCCATATCCCGGGCCACGGGGGTGGCGTCGGTGGCCTGGATCCCGGCCTTCAGCAGGGGCTTGCATCGCAGGTCTCCGAACTTCTCCTGGAAGCGCTTCTGGAATTCCTTGGCCAGGGCACCGGTGCGGCGCTTGCTGCCCACAGGGTCCTGGGGGTCCACCGGGGTGAGCATGCCAAGGGTGAGAATGGCGCCGGTGATGGCCCCGCACAGCTCCCCGGTCTGGGCGCCGGCGCCAAACCCGCCCCCCATGTCGAAGCTGGCCTGCTGGGACAGGCCGGTGAGATCGGAATAGGCGGCCAGCACAGACTGGCAGCAGTTAAATCCTTTGTGATGATATGCGACAGCTTGTTCGTAACGGTTCATAGAATATAGACTCCTTTTCTTTCTCTTGTCAGGATAGAACATGAAAAAAAACAGACAGACAGCCTCCGAGACCTGTCACAGGGGGCTCAGGGGGCGGTGTCCTGGGCGCTGAGCTGGATGAGCTTCCGCAGCCGGTGGCTCAGAGAGGACTTGGTCACAGGGGGCTCGCACAGGGCGGCCAGCTGGGCCAGGGAGAGCTCAGGGTGGGCCTCCCGAAGCTGGGCGGCCTCCCGAAGCTTGGGGGAGAGGGTCTCCAGGGCCCCCCGGTCCCGCAGAATCTGGATGGCCCGGCGCTGCTCCAGGGCGGCGTCCACGGTCTTGTCCACATTGGCGGCCTCACAGTTGACCCGGCGGTTGACCCCGTTGCGCAGGAGCTTTTCCGCCTTGGCGTTCATCAGCTCCATGGCGGACACCGGGGCACCAATGGCGGTGAGGAGGTCCTCAATGGCCTCGCTCTGCTTAAAATAGGTGATATAGTTGGCCTTCCGGGTGGTCTCCTTGGGGGCGTAGCCCAGCTCCAGCAGCAGGGTGTCCAGCTCCCGGCTCACCCGGAGGTGGGTGGTGGCCAGCTCCAGGTGATACCCCTTCTGGGGATCGGTCACGGAGCCGCCGGCCAGAAAGGCTCCCCGCAGGAAGGCCAGCCGGCAGTGGGTTTCCTCCAGCATGCCGAAGTTGATGTGGTGGGCCGGGCCGCTGGGGTCAAAGGCGCACAGCTCCCACAGCAGGGCCAGCTTCTCCGGGGCGGAAATGGTGAAAATCCGCTTCCCGGGGGTGTCCGGGTCCCCTTTTTCATCAAACTCCACCCCGAAAGCCTTTCGGAACAGCCCAGGCAGCCGCTGGGCGAAGGCCGGGGACTCTGTGACGATCTTCACCTCGGACAGGGAAAACCGGTTGCAGTACAGCAACACCCCGCAGGCCTCCGCCTGGGCGCAGCACTTCCGGCCCAGCTTTCCCCGGCACAGCTCCGCTTTCACCTCTCCCGCAAAAGACATAAACGACCACCTCCCAAACAGACGCCCCAAAGGGGCGCGCACAGCGGAACCAAAGGGTCCTATCGGCTGATGTCCCGGTGGGTTTCCTCCACCCGATACCCCTTCTGCCGGATGAACTCCGTCAAGGCGTGGGCAACGGCCACCGAGCGGTGGTGTCCCCCGGTGCAGCCCACGGCGATGACCAGGGAGGACTTCCCCTCCTCCACGTACTGGGGCAGCAGGAAGGCGAAGAGCTCTTCCAGATGCCGCATAAACTCCGTGGTCTGCCGGTAGCCAAAGAGGAAGGCCCGCACCGCCTCTTCCAGCCCGGTGCATTCCTTCAGCTCGGCAATATAATAGGGGTTGGGCAGGAAACGCACATCGAAGACCAAGTCGGCGTCGATGGGAATGCCGTACTTGAAGCCGAAGGAGGTGACGGAGACCGTCATGCTCTCCTCCAGCGCCCCCATGCCGAACAGGCGGAGCAGCTCCCCCCGGAATTTGGACAGGTTGAGCCCGGTGGAGTTGAGAATGTGGCTGGCCCGCCGCCGGACGGGCTCCAGCGCCAGGCGCTCCAGCTTCACCGCCTCCGGCAGGGAGTAGCCCTGGCGGGTGAGGGGGTGGGTGTGGCGGGTCTCCTTGTACCGGCGGACAATGTCCTCGTCGGCGGCCTCGATGAAGAGAAGCTGATAGTCCAGGTGCATCTCCCGCAGGCCGTCCAGGGCCTGAAAGAGCTCGTCAAAGGTCTGGCCCCCGCGGATGTCGGTGACCAGGGCCACCCGGCCGTATTTGCCGGTGCCCGCCCCGGCCATGCACAGGCCGGCGAAGTTGGTGATGAGGGCCACAGGCATATTGTCCACGCAGTAAAAGCCCAAGTCCTCCAAAAAGGCGGCGGCGGAGCTTTTGCCCGCCCCGGATAAGCCGGAGATGATAATGAATTCCATACGAGCTCCCCCTTTGAAAAGCCAAAAAAACAGGAAAAACACACAATTTCGATTCTTTTAGTATAGCATAGGAAATGATCTGACTGCAAGCCCTTGCGCAGGGGAAGTCCTTGGGGTAAAATAAGAAAAACAGAAAGGGGGAAGCCCACATGGAACAACAGATGTATCAGTGCCCCAAATGTGGCAATACCAGCTATGAGACCGATCAGTTTCAGGCCACCGGCGGAAATTTTGCCAAAATTTTTGACGTGCAAAATAAAAAATTTATCACCATCAGCTGCACCAACTGCGGCTATACGGAGATTTATCGGAACCAGACCTCCACAGGCTGGAACGTGCTGGACTTTTTGATCGGCGGATAAAAAAACAGAGGTGGCCCAGCCACCTCTGTTTTTTTCCACGGGGTTATTTGGAGGCGTCTTTGGCGCTTTTTGCGGTGTCCTTGGCGGCGTTGGTCATGCCATCCAGGGTGTCCTCCGCTGCGTCTCCTACGCCCCGCGCCGCGTCTTTGGCCGCTTCGCCCACGTCCTTGGCGGCATCGCCGGCGCCCTTGGCGGCGTCCTTTACCGCGTTGCCGGCCCCTTTGGCCGCGTCTTTGGCGGCGTTGCCCAGGTTCTTCCCGGCGTCCTTCATGTCCTCTTTGGCGCTGCCCCGGGTGCCGTCGGCGCTGTCAGTGTGGTAGCCGTCCACACGGCCGGTCTCGTCCGCGTGGTAAGCCCCGTTGCCCCGGTCCTCCAGGGGACCTCTGGCGTCGCTCTGCCGCTGGATGGCCCACTCCTGGGAAGCGGCGTTGGTGCCAGTCCAGCGGTTGGCCGCCGTGCCGGCGGTTTCATTGCCGCAGGCGGTGAGCGCCAGGCCGAGGGTGAGGATGAGAGCGGCGGTCATCAGTTTGCGAACCATACCTTCCCTCCGTTGCTTCATTTCGTAAAATTACGGCGCAAGGCCGTGGGAGTAGTATGTGCCAAAATAAAATTTTTAATAAATCATAAAAAAACCAAAATTACCACTTATCTTTTTTGACAGAATGTGTTAAAGTCACTGTATAGACGCTCGGAATCGAGTATCCTAAAGACACAGGATTCCTCCTGTTCCGAACGAGTAGAAGTCATCAAACATAGATTCACATTCATTTTTTGAAAGGAGCTTTATTATGGAACTGAAAGGCAGCAAGACCGAAGCCAACCTGTGGGAGGCATTTGCCGGCGAGAGCCAGGCCCGGAACAAGTATACTTATTATGCCAGCCAGGCCCGGAAGGACGGCTTTGAGCAGATCGCCGCATTCTTCGAGGAGACCGCCGGCAATGAGAAAGAGCATGCCAAGCTCTGGTTCAAGGAACTGGGCGGCATCGGCACCACCGCGGAGAACCTGATGGCCGCCGCTGAGGGCGAGCATGAGGAGTGGACCTCCATGTACAAGCGCATGGCCGAGGAGGCCCGGGAGGAGGGCTTCCACCGCATTGCGGATATGTTCGCCGCTGTGGGTGAGATTGAGAAGTCCCACTATGAGCGTTACCTGAAGCTGGTGGAGAACCTGGAGAACGACGAGGTCTTCAAGAAGTCCTCCGTGAAGGTCTGGTACTGCCGCAACTGCGGTCATCTGGAGTATGGCGACAAAGCGCCTGACGTATGTCCTGTGTGCAGCCATCCCCAGGCGTTCTTTGAGGTGAAGGCAGAGAATTACTAAGGATTGGAACAAAAAAGAAGCCGCTTCAGGGCGGCACTCATAAAACAGCATAAGAATGTTTTCGGGAAACGGCGTAGCTTCGGCTATGCCGTTTCTCCGTTTTGCAGGTCGTTCAGCATGGCGGCGGGGAGTATTCCCACAAGGTCATAGGAAATATCAATCTGCTGTTCCCTATATCCTTTTGACTTGTCAGGTGCGTGAACATATACCGCCTTTACCATATCGTTTAAGACGGCGGGCGTCAGCTCGTCCAAGTTGAGATACTTCCGTACCTTGCTAATAAACCTGTCAATGTTTTCTGTTTGTTCTTCCTGTTTTGTAATTTCTTCATTCAGTCGCAACAGCTTTTCCCGCAGTTCTTCCTGCTCCTGTTCATAATCATCAGAGAGCATTTGAAATCTGCTGTCAGATAGTTTTCCGTTGGCGCTATCCTCGTAAATACGTTTGAAAAGTCGGTCAAGTTCTTCTATGCGCCGTTCTGCCTGTGTTGCCTGCCGCCGCTTTGCCACAAGTTCTCTCTTTGCTTCGGCTTTCTGCTTTGCCCCCATAGCTTTCCTAAACCATTCCTCATGGTTGGCTACACAGGAAATCACAAGCCGCAGATGTGCAAGCACACCCTGTTCCAGTACCACAGCGCGAATAAAGTGCGTCGGGCAGACCTCTTTGCCTTTCAGTCTGGAAGTGGAACACACAAAATGGTCTTGCCTTGCTTCAAAATTCTTGCTTGTGCAGTAATAAAGCTTTTCCCCACAGTCAGCACAGCGGACAATGCCGGAGAACATATTTGTCTTTCCCGTCCTCGTTGGGCGGCGTTTGTTCTTCCGCAATTCCTGTACCCGTTCCCATGTGTCAGCGTCAATAATCGCTTCATGGGTATTCTCAAACACAAGCCATTTTTCCTCTGGATTGTAACAGGTCTTTTTGCTCTTGTAGGATTGCTTGTAGGTTTTGAAGTTTACCGTATGCCCTTGATATTCCGGTCGTTCCAAAATATCCGCTATGGTATCTCCCGTCCAGTTGTAGGGATTGTCCGGCGGCGTGTTCCTTGTTGTGCGTCCTATCTGCATGAAATGGATTGTCGGCGTTATGACCTGTTCCTTTTTCAGAATACGGGCAATTTGTGTCGGGCCGTAACCCTCTAAGCAGAGTGCAAAAATCCTTTTGACTACCTCGGCGGCTTCTTCATCTATAATCCACTTCTTTTTGTCGGCAGGGTCTTTCTTGTACCCATATGGTGGATTAGTGCAAAGATGTTCGCCAGCTTCGCCTTTAGACTTCATCACAGCGCGGATTTTCTTGCTCGTATCTTTCGCGTACCACTCGTTGATGATATTGAGAAACGGGGTAAAATCGCTATCCTGTTGGTTTGCGCTGTCTATGCCATTGTTGATAGCGATAAACCGCACACCTTTCTCCACAAACAGGACTTCCGTATAGAAGCCGACTTTCAGATAATCACGCCCCAGACGGGACATATCCTTGACTATCAGCGTCGATACTTCGCCGTTTTCTATCTTCTCAATGAGTTCGCTCCAACTCGGACGATTGAAGTTCGTACCCGAATATCCGTCGTCTACAAAAAACAAGAGATTTTTGAAGCTGTTTTCCTTTGCGTATTTACTTAAAATCGCCTTTTGGAAAGAGATTTGTCAAGGGCATTTTATCCAACCATGGTATTCTCATTTTAGACAAACAACCAAATAGTGTGTTCAATAGAAATCTATCAATAGCAGTCCGAGATTGCAAAGAAATCTCTGGACGAACAATCCGTGATCTTTGAGTCGGGGAGAACATAGCGAATAGCTTTGCGGAGAACGAATATTCCATAACTGGACAAAGGCAATGACAGAGAGCTGAATGCACTAACGCCGTCTTACCATATTCAATTAATTATCCACAATTTCCAGCGTAGCATCCTTCAAACGGCAGTACAGATTGGTGTCTCCATCTTCCCGATAGGTTTCAAAAACGCCCTGAACAACCACCTCTGTGTTTTCCGTTGGGTATTCATCGGGATAAACATGGCTTCCATCGCCCCACACAAACTCCATCCCCTGTGCACAACAGGCGGTCGCATCCTGGATGATACAGTAATGGTAATACTGGGCTGTTGGCTCATAATAGGAAGCGTAATAAAGACCATCCATGCGAAAGGTCTTTCCAATATAGGTGTCCGGGTCTACCATCATCTGATATACTGTCGCATACACCATGTCGCTACTCATGGTAGTAAGGTCATAATCCACGCTATTCGAAACCTCGCCATCCGTTTCCTGCGTCACAACTGCCGAACCACTTTTCACCGGAACCGATCCATCTTGTGTATCCTGTCCGTCCGAACTGGTGTCAACGCTATCTGTTTCAAAATTTTCCATCTGCTCGTTGATTACTTTATCAACGGAATTTTTGTTATTGTCCGGATTACGACCGCTTTCATTTGCGCCACAACCCGTTATTGTCAAAACCAGTATAAATATGATAAATAATTTTGGTATATGTTTCATGTTCTTACCTCCCGGACACTTTCCCGATAATAGACGTGATTGCAAAAGTTCCTATTTGTGTAGCCACAATTGTAGAACCTACTGGCGTTCCTGCAAGTATGGATATTATAATTCCTGTCAAAGCGCAGATTACCGACAGAACTGCCGAACAGAGCGTCACTGAAAAGAAGTTCTTGCATATCCGCATGGCTGATAAAGCCGGAAAAATTACCAATGCCGAGATCAACAGAGAGCCTACCAGGTTCATCGCCAATACAATGATTATCGCAATAATGACTGCAATCAGCAGATTATACAGGTTCGCTCTTATCCCGGTTGCCTTTGCAAAGTTTTCATCAAAGGTGACCGCAAAAATCTTGTTATAGAAAAGCACAAACAGGAGCACCACCGCAATGGAAAGGATAGCGCACAGCCATACCTCACCCACAGACAAGGTAAGGATGGAGGTAGAGCCAAACAATGTGCTGCATACATCCCCTGACAGGTTGGGACCGGTGGAAAAAATGTTCATGAGCAGATAGCCGACAGCTAACGCCCCGACAGAAATCATTGCAATAGCCGCATCCCCTTTGATTCTGGTGTTTTGTCCGGTTCGAAGCAGTAAAATTGCGCATATAATCGTAACCGGCAGAATGAAAAGCATATCATTGCTGATATTCAGGATTGATGAAACTGCCATAGCGCCAAACGCCACATGGGAAAGCCCGTCGCCAATAAACGAGAACCTTTTGAGTACAAGCGTCACGCCAAGCAGGGAGGAACATAATGCAATCAGAATCCCTACAATCAGTGCATACCGCACAAAAGGATATTGAAAATATAAATCTAATTTTTCGAGCACTTCATTCACTTGCAGTCACCTCCCATTAAAGTTGCAAAGCCTCTTCCAATGTCACTCTGCAGGTATTCCTGTCTCGTCCCATAAAAGACATTCTTTCCTATATGCAGAATGTGGCTGGCATAGGAAATAGCCGCTGCTATATCATGGGAGATCATGATAATCGTAATGCCGTCCTTTTGATTCAACTCCTGAATCAGATGATACATTTCCAACGTTGCCTTTGGGTCAAGACCGGATACCGGCTCATCCAAAAGCAGCACCTTACGCGTGGCGCAAAGAGCGCGTGCCAAAAGCACACGCTGCTGCTGCCCGCCGGATAATTCCCGGTAACAACGGTTCTCCAGTTGCTCAATTCCCATTTTTTTCATAGTCTCTGCAGCCATAGTCTTTTCGCGTTTATTATAAAAAGGCCGAAAGCCACAGCGGCTCTGGCATCCGGAGAGCACAATCTCTCTCACGGATGCCGGAAAATCCCGCTGCACATAAGTTTTCTGCGGAAGGTAGCCGATTTCGTTCGGCTTCAGGCCGTCACCTGTCAAAATACTTCCGCTGACTGGCGGTTGCAGATGAAGCAGGGTTTTCATTAACGTGGATTTCCCGGAACCATTTTCGCCTACAATGCAAAAGTAATCTCCCGCACTGACGGAAAAGCTGAGATCGTGCAAGATTGCTTTGCCGTCATACCCCAGCGTTAGATTCTGACAGGTGATCTGTGCCATGATATCCCTCCTTACTTCAGCGCTTCTTTGAGGACATCCAGATTGCTTTCCATAATGGAGAGATACGATGCCCCATCGGATACATCCTCGGATGTTGTAGACTGCATGGAATCCATAGCCAAAATCTGCTGATCCTTGCTCTGTGTATTTTGAATTATGGTGCTTGCGATTTTCTGATCCGATTTCTCAATCGTCAGGACGCAGTTCAACCCCAGTTCGTCCACTTTATTCGAAAGGAATGTGATGGTTTCAAAGCTGGCCTCCGTCTCTGCGGAACAGCCTACAAAGGCAGCATAGTAGGAAAGGCCATAATCATCTACCATATAGCGAAAGGGAAAACGGTCTCCAAACAGCAGTGTTTTCTGTGTGGCTCCATCAACCGTAGCTTGATACTCCGCATCAAGTGCCGCCAGCTTTTCGTTATACGCATTTTCATTTGCTTTATAGGAGCTCCCGTTATCAGGATCAATTTCTGCAAGCGTATCCGCAATGGCGTCACAAAGAACCTGTGCATTTTTCAGGGAAAGCCACACATGCTCATCATATTCGGGCTCCTCTTCATTCTTATGATCTTCGTCTTCACCGTGTTCGTGGTCGTGTTCCGCTTCCATGCCTTCCACGACTTCCTCTTCTTTAACGGCATCTCCCAGAACATCCAGAAGATTGATTACCTTCATTTCCCGATTGGTTGCTTCCTGCAAAGCGTCCTCTACCCAGGAATCCGATTCGCCGCCAACATAGATAAACAGGTCACAAGTGGAAATTTTCATAATATCCTCGGCCGTGGGCTGGTAGCTGTGCAGATCAACGCCATTGTCCAAAAGCATGGTAATTTCGGCGTTATCCGCATTTTCTCCAAGTATCTGTTTTACCCAGTCATATTCCGGGAAAATTGTGGTTACGATTTGGAGCTTGTCCGTCTGTGCAGTATTATTAGTAGATGGCTCCGAAGAATTGCTTGCGGCGTTATTGCCACAGGCAGAAAGGCATAAAAGTGCCATGATCGCCACTAAGGCGATAGAAAAGTATTTTTTCATAAAATAAAAACCTCCGTAAGTTTGCTTGATTTCTTAAAAATAGGCGCAAAAATACAAGGATGTGACTAACCCGTTTCCCTCAAATGGGTATAGTACGTCCCTGTTCCAGAGGTTTTTATTTAATCGTTCAATCTAACCTTCTGTTTTACAAGTGTGGTGAAAGGCACAATCAGGAACACACAGGCAAGCGTCAGCACAAATTGTGCCATGATAGGAGCAGGGGCTGCGGCCTCGGCTACACCTGTTCCAAGCTGCTTTAGGGTTTGCTCCGCCTGATGGATACAGGCACAAACTGGACAGTTTTCCCCCGTACAATCGTGATCTGCCTCTTCGACAATAAAGAGGATGGAAAAAAGGGCAACAAGAATAAAAGTAGCACAAGTTAAAAATGCAAGTGTTTTTTGCTTTTTTGTATACACGCTTTTCCACTCCTCCTTAAATTTACCATTGCTTAGCTTTTACTTCCCCTGCAATCTCCGCATATCCCATAGAATACCGTCCGCCGGGAATCCATCTCAAAGTCATGATGTTCGAGCATATGCTGACCAAGATTCTCCGCTTCATTGCATTGCAGGTGTATCAGCTTACCGCACTTTTTACACTTGCAATGAAAGGAAACCGACTGTCTACCGTCAGCCCGTTCTCCAACATATTCAAAGCAGGCGCTATTTGTACCGTCGATAACATATCTTACAACTATTCCTTGTTCGACCATGCGTTCCAAATGACGGTATATAGTGGTTATCCCCACTGTAATTCCTTCACTCTCAAAATGAGTGTATATGTCACCCACTGTTACATGGTTGCCTCGAACAGATTCCAGATAAGAAAGAAGCTCCTTCATTTGCTTTGTTTTATATTGTGCTTTCTGTGCCAAATGAACCGCCACCTCCTCAATTTGAAAATCATTTCCATTTTATTGCGTAAAGCTTAATTTGTCAAGTCTAATTTGAAAACCGTTGTCAAATTGGTGATATAATAAAGTTATCCCTTGATATTATAGAGCGTTTCTTTTTTTAATGAACTTCTCAATATCGGCAAAGGCTGTTACAAAACCGGAAAATTCTTTATACCTGGAAAGCAGGGCAGTACAGTGGGGAGCAGTCCCCGCAGAAAAAGTTGGACATTCTATTTTTAATCACGGTATATTAGCACCAAATTCTGAAATTCCTTCGACATAAAACGAAGGAATCTGGAACACCGAACGCCATCCGCAATCATCGAAACAGTTGACTTGTAGGGTTAATTTAGTGAACAGGAACGGTGGGTTACCGTTCCTGTTCACTCTTTTTCTTTTGAAGAGTCTGCTGCTCCTTCTGCGCCTGGCGCATCATTCTCCGTACTGCCTGCCGCTCCATATCCTCATGCAGCATACGGGAAACCGCCTTTTTGCTGTCAAACATCAAAAGCGGGCTGTACTTCTCGCCGTAAACCTGCTGTGCCCGGTTCTCCGCTTCCTGTTCTTTGCCGGGGCGGATTGTCTGTTTTGTTTCGTAGAGCTGCACCGGATCGAAGCCTTGCGCCTGCTCCCGAAGTCCGGCATACTCGTTCAGGGCAGCGTCCAGTTCGGCGGAATATTTCTGTTCCTGTTCCTCCAACCGTTTCAGGCTTTGCTCCATAGCGGCAATGTCCTTGGGAAATTTATCGGCGGGGTCTTCCTCGGAATATGCCAGCGACGCCAGAAGCAGATTTTTCTCTGAACGCAGTTCTTCCAAATCCTCTGTCAGAGCCGCAATCTTAGCCGCCAGCTCCCGGTGCCGGAATACATGGACAGCAGAAAGTGCCTTTTTCTCGGAGAGCAGGCTGCGGCGTTCTTTTGTCTTATCCTGGATGTCCTTTGTCAGCTGATTGTACTGCGTGAGGGCAGGGCGAAGCGTATTCAGCGAAGTGTTCAGACGCTCCTTGCCCTTGCGGAGATACCCCAGCTGATAACAGAACAGCAGCAGATTTTTACGCAGATTCTCCATGGCCTCAGCAAGCGCCGGGAGGGTGTTCCTGACCGCCTGCGCCAGCTTTTTGACCTGTCCCCTCAACTCTCGGAGCAGGGCATTGTCGGCCTTGATCTGCCGGTTCAGTTCGCACCGGTCAGAGATAATGCCCTTTTTCTCCATGGCTCTGGCAACCACACCTTCATGGACCGTAGGCCGCTCCAGCAGGCCACGCTCGGCATGGCTGCGGTGGTCGATGCGTTCTTCGTGCCCAGTGCGCTCCAGATAGCGGTTTGCCACATCCGCCCATGCAGCCCGCCACAAGACAAGCTGCTCGTCGCTGTTCCATCGTTCTGTGATGGGATTCTGTCTGCCGAACTTGGTGCTTTTGGGATACTTGGACACCCGTTCATAGCCCTGCGCCTGTGCTGCGGACGGGGCCATATACACTTTCTTTTTGCCTACCTTGTACTGATACTGCTTCTCCCATCCGTCGGCCTGTGCCTGTTTGAACTCAGCGGCAGTAAAGCCCCGTTCCTCGCCGCCTTTGACACAGAGATACTCTTTTTCGGTCTTGTACTGCCATTTTCCCTTTTCATCCAGCGGGCGCACTGTCAGCAGGATATGAGCATGGGGATTGTGTCCGGGAGGATATGGGTCGTGGATGGCAGCATCGGCGCACATTCCGTCTGCCACAAACTGCCCCTTGATGAAATCTTGCAGGAGCTGGATTTGTTCTTCCCGGCTCAGTTCTATGGGCAGCGCCGCCACAAATTCACGGGCGAGGCGGCTGTCCTTTGCGGTTTCGGTTTCCTCCACAGCGTTCCACAGGGTTTCCCGATCCTGCCACTCTACGGGGGCGGTGGCTGGCAGAAAAACCTGCCGCCACCCAAGGCCCTGTTTGCGTGTGTAGTCATGCTGCACCCCGTCGTACTCATTGAGCATCCGGGAACAGCTCAGATAGGCCGCAGCAGCCACGGCGGAGCGCCCAGCTCCACGGCTGACTATCTTGGCCTCCAAATGATAAATCGCCATTGTCTACCATCCTTTCCGAAGGGCTACTGTGAAATGCAGCAGCCCTTCTTCCGTACTCGATTACAACAGGTACGTCGTGAAATGCAACGTACCACCAGCAGGGGTGGAACGATTTGTTCCACCCTTGTATCTGTGTCAAGCTGCCGGTGGCAGGTTGACGCAGGCAGGCGGCGGGATGGGGTGGCAATATACCACCCCATGAACAGGGGCTTCCAAAACGGAAACCCCTGCGCCGACTGCATGGGCAAGGCTGGCAGTTTGGCAGAAATGCAGCCTTGTCCAGCGGCTCCCGCAGGAGCCGCAATCCCCCTCGGAGAGCGCACGTGCCCGACCAACGGGAGGGCTACCACCGCCTGCTTTAGCAGGTGGTGAGTAAGTGCGCCCTTCGGGATAAAAAAGAGGGAGGCCCCCGGTTTCCCGGAGACCTCCCAGCCGTTTTCAATCGTGTCCTGTCAGCTTTCGCCGCAGGTATTCTTCCAGATTATCAAGTCCTACCACCTGTACTTCCGGCAACACTTTTTCCAGTACAGCGCCCTCCTGAATGAGCCGCCTTGTCCGGGCTTTTCGCTCTTTCACTCGGTCCCGTGCCTGGGCTTCCTCCAAGCGGTGCTTTGCCTGCAACAGTTTCTTTTCTTCACTTGTCATGGGATTACCTCCGTTTCTGCCAGATCAGGTCGTAGCCCAGCACATCGGCCAGTTCCACAACCTCCTTGTAGCGGATTGATTCCCGCTGGAGTTTGGCCGACAGGTTGGAAACGCTGTCCGACCAGCCGTATTCCTCATGGAGCCGGTCAACTACCTCCTGCATGGTATATCCGGCCCGGACGATCTGTGCCTTGATTTCGTTGCGTACCGTCATCATCAAAAATCCTCCTAAATTTACTTGATAAAAAAGCGAAACCGGTACGCCTTCTGGAATAACCGCTTCGCTGTGTCGTGAAAAATCCCCTTGTCACCAAATCCGTTCAGAATTGCCGGTGTGATGTCCTGTCCATAGGTCGCACTTTCCGACTTTTCCGTTTCGTGTGACTTGGCTTGAAACCGTGCATTTCCCCATAATTCCATGCACCCGGTTCACCGGGGCGAGAAGCACGGTTTCGTAAAATGCTTTCTGCTAATCGTCAAATACTTTTCGATTCCCACTTGCCTTTATTTACCCCTCCGATTTTGCCGGTGATTTTTGAGATATAGCCGCCGAATTGCTATAAAAGGGAGAACAAGAGGCAATCAAAGTGTACGTACGTACATTGTTCAGCGCCGCCATTCCTCCGGCACATCTTCCGGTACGTACGTACGCATCGAATCACCGGAAAACACTGATATATGATTTCTCACCAATACCTCGATTCCCAGAAAGCCACGCACCCGCCGTCCGGCAGCATTGGTCACATTGTTGCAGTATTCCAGATTGTAGCGGCTCTGGCAGGCAATCAGGGCTTCGCTGAAGCTGCGAGGTTTCAGGGCAGGCAGGTTGTTCTCGGTGCAGTAAATCTGGTATGCCTCATACAGCTCTTTGGAGCTGGCAGATAGATCGGCTTTCAGGCGAATATATCCGTCAGAATCCAGAAAATCATATACATTGTTGTTGTCCCGTTTGACTGCCTCCCGGTTTTCTCTGGTGCGGTCACTTTCGGTGAATTTGAAGTTGTTGGCGGCCAGCCGCTGCAATCCTTCAAAAGCCCACAGCAGAATACTCTCCACCTCGGCTTTCATCTTCTCGGCAAGGTCGGGATCATCCACACGACCAGCCGGTTTTTCTTTCGTGGTCAGCACCAGCTGGCGGCGATAAAATCCGTCGCTCCGGTCAAACAGCGCCTGCAAATCTCCGTTGGAGAAAGCCAGCAGCCGGGCGCACATCCATCCCTGATAGCTCTGCTTGCCCTTGCGCTCCAAATCCATCTTGCCCTGGGCAGTGACGATGGATTTCACATAGTTGGTCTGGCGCAGGGCCTCCATCCGCATATCGTCATCCACGCACAGGAGGATATGTTCCAAATCGGCACGGGCAAACCGGTTCTCGGATATTTTCCCGATGCTTCCATCCTTCATGTTGGAACCGAACAAAGTTCCCAGCACAGCGCCGATCTGCGACTTGCCCTCGCCGCCGCTGCCCTTAATGACCATCATCCGCTGTCCCTTGTTGCTGGGAATCAGGCAGTAGCCGATATATTCCTGCAAGGTTGGGATGTCCTCCGGGTAGAGCAGGCCATCCAGAAATTGCAGCCAGAGAACAGGTTTCGGGGCATTGGGGTTGTAGGCCACAGGGAAGCGGTTGCGGACGATTTTCGGCTTTCCCTCCGCAAAGGTTCCGTCCAGAAAAAGCGTCCCGTTGGAAAGATGAATCCGGTCTGGCTCCGGGGGAAAATCCTCCACCAGTGCTGCCAGCTTCATCAGCTCCACAATGTTGCTGATTTTGCGGGGAATATTGCTGACCGCACAGCATTTCAGTTCCTCAAAAATCTCTCCCCGCAGGGGAAGTTCATCGGTCACACGGCCTTCGGGCGTGAAAAAAGCCCCGTTTGTGAAGATGATTTTGTGCGTCTGCAAGAACTCCTCACAAAACAGGGCTTCGTTGATGCTTTTGCCATCAAACCAGACGGGCATCCCGTCAAGCTGCGTTTTGTTTTTCATAGGCATCGTCCTCCTTTTTCAGCCTGCCCAGCCGTTCCTCCAAACCGGCAATCAGTCCATCCTTGTTCAGCATTTCCACGAGTTTCACCCGCTGTTCCAGTTCGGCGGCAATGAGCAAATCCGCCAGATACTCCACATAGTCCAGCATCTGGCAGGCTTCCACAAACCGGTCATCTAAACTGTCATCTGGATTGGCTGGGGCATAGTTCTGTTTCCAACCTTCCAGAAGATGCAGATAATCGCACAATACCCGCAGACAGCGCACTTCCTCCTGCCGGTATGCTTTCAGCAGAGGACGCTCCGGTTTGGGCAGGGCAGCTGCCGCAGGGGGCTTGTCCGGGCCAATCCCAAAATCCTGTGCCAGCTTCTGCACTGCCTCGAAACTGCTCAGGCCAAACAGCCTTGCCACAAAGTCAATCACATCGCCGGTGGCTCCGCAGCCGAAACAGTAAAAATACCGTTCGTTCAGCTTCATGCTGGGGTGTTGGTCCTCATGGAACGGACAACTGCACATCCCATTTCGGTTGACTTGCAGCCCATAGTGTTTTCCTGCATCCGGCACACAAATATTCTGTTTTACCAGTTCAAAGAGTGTCATGAAAATCCCTCCGTTTCAGGGCATAAAAAAAGCGGCCTGCCCGGTTTGTTGGGGCAGGCCGCAGTCTTTATGCAGTTTGTGATGTTTCCGTTTCTTTGGCTTTCCGCTTTTCCTGCCGGTAGAACTTCTCCCGGCAGGCGGGTTTGCAGAATTTAGCGTTGGGGCGGACAGACTGGAACGGCTCTCCGCAGTACTGGCACACCAGCTGGTACGGTTCACCCGGAACGATGAGCCCCTCGGCAATCTTCTGTTTGCGCTCCTTCTGGCGCAGATACTTTTCATGGTCACGGATGCGCTTCTGGCGGCGCTTTTCCTCCGCAGCCAGTTCTTCCTCGGTGGGTTCGGGCATGGGCACTTCAAACTTTCCGATGAAATTCAGATAAATCTCAATTTCCTGCACCCGTTCCCCGGTGCTTCTGTCCGGGGCATGGACCAGAATTTTCTCCACAAATTCATGGAGCATGGGGGCGGTCAGCTCGGTGAAATCCGTGTATTTCTGTGCCAGCGCCAGAAAGTGGCTGGCACGGTCCGTGTCCTCATGAAATTGGTCCAGCTGCGCCTGCTCGGAGACAAGCAGCTGTTCCAGCTCGGCCTGTTCCTTCTCATATTCGGCACACAGCAGCTCGAACCGTTTTTCCTCCAACTTGCCCATGGCATAGGTTTCGTACAGCTTTTTAATCAGCACATCCAGCTCGGCGCTGCGCCTGCGCTCCTTGGCGACCTTGCGTTTCAGCTCCTTGGCCGCTTCCTGCTGGCGAACCTGTGAAATGCTGCGAACTTTCTGAATAAACTCCTCCTTGTTCTGGATGGCATAGCTGGCGGTAGTGCGGATGGTTTCCAGAATCAGGGCGTTCAGGGCCTTGGTGCTGACGGTGTGGGAAAAACACATCTGGGTTTCACGCTCAAAGGTCAGGGTGTAGGTGGAGCAGTTATAAAAGTCGGTTCCATACTCCCGCCCGTCCTTTTTGCGTTTGCCCCGGTGGTTATACATCTTGGCTCCGCAGTCGGCACAGAACACAAGGCCGGTCAGGGGATTGGCGACGCCAGTGGTATCCGTCCGGCGCACCGTCCGCTTCACCTGCTGAGCCAGCTGCCAGGTTTCCGGGTCAACAATGGCCTCATGGGTGTTCTCGAAAATCAGCCAGTCGGACGGGTCGTTTTTTACCCGCTTATCCCGATAGGACTTCTTGGAAGAACGGAAATTGACGGTGTGCCCCATATACTCCGGTTTGGTCAGCATGGAACTGACGGTGAAGCCGTACCAGTCATAGGGGCGGCTGGTGTCCACGGTGTTCTTCCGGCTGCCTCTGCCGTTGCGGGCCAGATAATAGGCGGGGCATTCCACCTTTTCCTGTGTGAGTATTTTGGCAATCTCATGGGGGCCGTGCCCCTCCACCGCAAGCCGGAAGATCCGCCGCACCACAGTGGCGGCTTCCTCGTCCACCAGCCAGTGATCCTTGTCCTCCGGGTCTTTTTTGTAGCCATAGATGGCGTTGTTGGTGGTGGGCTTTCCCGCCTTTCCTTTGACACGGTATGCTGCTGAAACCTTTTTGGACTGGTCACGCAGATACCATTCGTTCATGATATTGAGAAAGGGAGCAAACTCGCCGCTGTCCTGTTCTTCGCTGTCAATGTTATTGGCGACAGCAACAAAATGAACCCCATTCTGCCGGAACATTACCTCGGTGTAAAAGCCGGTTTGCAGGTAGTTTCTGCCGATCCGACTAAGATCCTTACACAGCAAGTGGGCCACCTTGCCCGCCTCGATGTCCGCCACAAGGCGCTTCCATGCGGGACGGTCAAAGTTGCCGCCGGACCACCCATCGTCTGTGTAGTGGACGATATTGGTGTAGCCCCGCTGTGCTGCATAGCTTTCGAGATAACGTTTCTGGTTCAGAATGGAGTTCGAGTCACCCGTGAGGTCATCGTCACGGGACAGGCGCTCATAGAGCGCAGTGATTTTTTCTTCCGTCTGTCTGTTTGCCATATCAGGCGCTCCTTTCAGACGGACGGCTCATTTGTGGCAGTTCCATTATACCACATTCCGGCTGGTTTGCCAGCCCGTCGTTGCGGATCAGCCGCAGAATTTTATCTTCCATCGTTTCCTCGGCGGTTTCGCTGAGGTAGACACGAACTTTATAGGTGGTGTTGCCAATGTGCCGGGTCAGAAACACGGCGTTTTTATCTGCCATAGAACCTCTCTTTCTTGCGCTTTCGGCGCATCCGGTGTATACTGTTGTTATAGTTCCGTTGTTTGTAACCTGTGATTGTGTTACTTCTTTTTTGTGTCAAGCCTGAACATGGCGAAAGCCCCCTTTCTCCTGCGTGAACGAGCCGATGTAACCCAAGTAACTTGTTTTTAGATTACTCTTTCACTAATAGGAGAAATCCGGGGTGCAAAACGGAACCATTTTTGAAAAATTGCAAAATATTTTTTTGAAAAGAGGTGGGGTCATGGCGTATCTGTCTGATGACGAGCTTCTGGATACCGAGGGTGGCTTCACCGGATGGGACGATGGGACAGGCGCAGGGGCGGAAGAAACGCTGGAACAGGCGCTTGCGGAAGAACGTCTGGCCGAGCTGGAAAGCGAGCTGGAGCAGGACGAGCATCCCATCGACTATGAAGCAGAGCTGGAGGACGAGGAGGAAGAAGCTGCCTCGGTCAGTGATAAACGGCTCAAACGGGAGATGCGGGCCGAGGCCATACGGCGGCTGGAGGAAGCAGCACGCACGGCGAAGGATTTCCGGGCCGTGGTGGAGGAATGGAACAAGCTGGACCGGAACCGGGAGCGCCGGGAACGGGACCACGAAAACCTCCGTGGGGATGTGCCGCTGGAATATCAGGCGGTGCCGGAACCGAAGCTCATTCCCCGCTGGATGAACAACCCCGCATACCGGCAGCTGATGGCCGGGAACTTTCTGGACATCCTGTTTGACTGCCCCTATGAGATGCACAACCTGACCGCTGATCCCTTTATTTCCCGCATGGTGGAGGAACTAAGCGAGGAACACAAGGAAGTTTTGTATTTTCTCTCTTTGCGCCTATACAGCTCTACCCGGCTTGCCGCTGTGCGTGGGCAGTCTGACCGCAACATCCGCAAGCTGCGGAAAACCATCCACAAAAAATTGCAGCGCCAGATGTATGACCATCTGTGCGGCAAACCGGAACATAGCCTGACCTTGCGGGAACGTCAGTTTTTGGAGGAATACTCGAAAATCGCAAAGAAACAGGGTAAAGACGCCGTGATCCGGCGGGAGAATAAGACCAAGCGCAGAAAAAAGAAAAACCGCCCCTGATAATTGGGACGATTAAGGAGAAAGGGCGTGTATGATGAAAAATTTGTTTGAACAATCCCGTTCCCATTGGGTGCGGTACGATCACTATGAGCTGAAAACAGCGGAAGATGGCAAACGGTACATCACCCCCGGCAAGAGTGCAAAACCGGATGTCTACAATCCGCTGAAAGAGGTCCCGAACATTGTGCTGGACGCACTGAATGTGGGCATGCTGATGATGGGGCGTAAGCCGGAAGCAGAAGTGGAAAAGGCGATAATGGAGTTTATCACCCGGTACGGCCTGTTGGGGCTGATGACTGCCCTGCCCACCACGCCGTCCTTTATGGACTATGAGGCGGTATACCTGCCCCAAAACCACTTCATTAAGGAAGAATCCATGGCGACAGACAAATACCTGTCCCTGTTTTATCCTTTTGACCAGCTGGACTTGGTAAAGAAAGGCATAGAATCCACGTGGAATGTGTCCGGTGACCGGACGATGATTGCCCTGACCATGACCTTCATGGACGAGCCGATGGCGAAAAACATGAGTTTCCAGCGGGAATATGCGGAACCCTACGAGTGGGTTGCTCAACAGTTCAAGGACTGGGCCTTTACGCTGACCACCGCCTTTTTCTACTACAATGACTATGATTTCATGGGCGAGGACGAACGGGGGCTGCACCGCAAGGCTATGGCCGCATTTGGCGGAATTACCCCCAGCTACCACATTGAGCTGCTGGATAAGCCTACCATTTACTGGGACTTTCACTCCCTGCTGTTGGGTATCCAGATGATGTTCAGCTTCATGTTGGTGGACGGTGACCAGCCCCTGCGCCTGTGCAAGCACTGCCAGAAGGTGTTTCTGGGCAACCGGTCCAACGCCGCCTTTTGCAGCCCACGGTGCAAGAATCAGTACAATGTTTACAAGAGCCGGGGAAAGAACCGGACGGATGGAGGTGACGAGGAATGAGTGAGGAACAGGGACTGACCCCGTATGAAACCAGAGAAATCCTCTTTTACAAGACCGAAAACGGAGAAGTGCGGGTGGAAATCCTGCTCTTTCAGGAAAACCTCTGGCTGACACAGGCAAAAATGGCAGAGCTGTTTGAGGTACAGAAAGCGGCCATTTCCAAGCATCTGAAAAACATTTTTGAATCCGGCGAACTGAGCGAGGATTCAGTTGTTTCCAAAATGGAAACAACTGCGGCGGACGGAAAACGGTATCAGACCAACTATTACAATCTGGATGCTATTATCGCTGTGGGGTATCGGGTGAACTCCAAAAAGGCGACCATGTTCCGCATTTGGGCGAACCGGGTGTTAAAAGAGTTCATCATCAAAGGTTATGTGATGGATGACGCACGGCTGCGGGAGCCGGAGAACTTTTTCGGCAAGGATTATTTCGAGGAACAGCTGGAGCGTATCCGGGACATCCGGGCCAGCGAGAGAAGATTTTACCAGAAAATCACGGACATCTATTCCCAGTGCAGCGCCGACTACGATGTGGAAAGCCCCATCACAAAGGAGTTTTTTGCCACGGTGCAGAACAAGCTCCACTATGCGGTCACCCATCATACCGCCGCTGAGATCGTATATGGCCGTGCCGACAGCACCAAGCCCAACATGGGGCTGACCACATGGAAAAACGCCCCCAAAGGCCGCATCCGTAAATCGGATGTCACCGTTGCCAAAAACTATCTGAACGAAACGGAAATGCGAAACCTGAACGAGATCGTCACCATGTATCTGGACTATGCGGAACGGCAGGCCCGCCGGGGAAATGTCATGTATATGGCCGATTGGGTCAAGCGGCTTGACGCATTTTTACAGTTCAACGAGGAAGATATTCTGCATGATAAGGGCAAGGTGACCGCCGCCATTGCCAAAGCCTTTGCCGAGAAAGAGTTTGAAAAGTTCCGAGTTTTGCAGGATCGGACCTATCAGAGCGACTTTGACCGGCTGGTTGCGGAAACTTCGGATGACCTGACAGAATAGGCACCCCATTGTGAAAAGAGAGCCTTAGTCATGTATATTTTAGGCTCTCTTTTAAGTTTCGTTTGTATCAATTAAATTGCTGGTGTATTTGATTTTCCCTGACAGTACATCATCATAATAACTTTGCTTCCAATCAATATATGCAATATCTTCTTGCAGGTTTTCCATCTTTTTCATTAGAAGTTCACGTTGCTTTTTAAGGATTTCTTTTCTTTCAGGAATGGTTGGTTTTCCTTTTAAGCAAAGTGCAAGATAGAGTTTCATATCTTTAAGGCTCATTCCGCAACGCTTTAAGCAGGTTAATCCCTTAATCCATTCGATGTCATGTTCGTCAAACACTCTGTAATTATTTTTATCACGCTTTACATTTGGGACTAACCCCTGATTGCAGTAAAATTTCAGTGCCTCATACGTCATTCCTACTTTCTGACAAGCCTGTTTCATGCTGTATAACATAGTATCCACCTCAAAAAATATAGTAATCTTCAAAAAACTATTGACCGGTAGTTACAACCGGGTGTTACACTACTGATAGTAACATAAAACACATGAAACGACAATCTTTTCGTGTACCAAATCAGAGTGGAGGTTATAAAAATGGAACAGGTTACTTTATACAATGGAGTAAAAATGCCAATCATAGGTTATGGCGTTTATCAAGTTTCAAAAGAAGAATGTGAACGCTGTGTAATGGACGCACTTGCCGTTGGTTATCGCTCAATCGACACGGCACAAAGCTATTTCAATGAAGAACAGGTTGGAAGTGCGATTGTGAAGTCAGGCGTACCCAGAGAAAATATTTTTCTTACGACCAAGGTTTGGTTGGAGCACTATGGTTACGATGCGGCGAGAAAATCTGTTCTGGAATCCATGCGAAAACTGAGAACGGATTATCTTGATCTTGTACTCTTGCATCAGCCGTTTTCTGATTATTATGAGGCATATCGGGCCTTGGAAGATTTATATAATGAAGGGAAGCTGCGTGCAATCGGTGTCTCCAATTTTTATTCAGACAGACTTGTTGATATAGCGTCTTTTAGCCGTATCAAGCCCATGGTCAACCAAGTGGAAACACATCCGTTTAACCAGCAGGTAGAAGCGAAAAAATGGATGGATAAGTATGGAATTCAAATCGAAGCATGGGCACCTTTCGGTGAAGGACGAGGGGGATTATTTGAAAATTCCGCACTTGTAGAAATTGCCCAAAAACACAAGAAAACAACTGCTCAGGTCATACTGCGCTGGCATATTCAGCGTGGTGTTGTTGTTATTCCCAAATCCACACACAAAGAACGTATGCAGGAAAATTTGAATATCTTTGATTTTGCATTAGACCAAGCAGACATGAATCTGATTTCTGAATTGGATAAAAAACAAAGTTCGTTCTTTTCTCATAGTGACCCAGCAATGGTTGAATGGTTTGTCCAGATGGTTGAGGAAAGAAAAGGAAAATAATATCAAGCTGCAATTTAAGCTGTTCTTGCAGATAAGATATACAGAATCCATTTATAGACATACCCCCGCCAGAAACAGATTCCTTCTGTACTGGCGGGGGTATGTCTATTTTGCTACTTTTTACATTGCAACTGTTCATAGGCTTCCTGCTGGACGATCAGCCCTGCTGAAAAGCCATACTTGAAGTGGCTCTCGCTTTCCTCGCACTGGGCGATAGCATTCTGCGCCCGGAGTTCCTCCACCAGCGCATAGTCCTCTTTGCTGAGCCGCTGGGATAGCTGCTCCATCAACGCCGCACAGGTTTGGACCGCCTTGCGGTATTCCGGGGATGTGGGAACAATGGTTTCACAGGGATAAAACTCCCCGTTATACATGGCTTCCAAAATCATTGCGTTCCCTCCCTCAACAGTAGACCAGCTCATCCAGGACGATTTCCTCGGCTCTGTTGTGGATGGAGTTCATGGAGCGCACCCATGCCATCTGGTCGGCAGCTTTCAGGGCTTCTGTGACGCTCTCTTGCTGCATCATGGCTTTTTCAATGATTTCCAGCCGCTCCCGGCAGGCGGTGTCAATTTCCTCCAAATGGGGAAACAGCTTTTCAGTGACAATGAGATCGGTATACAGAATGGGCTGGTGTTCTTTTAAGTAGGCACGGCGCAACCGGCCATATTTCCCGATATGGTACTCTTTGGTGTCCGATAACACAAGGTCGGGAATGAGATAGTCGCCGCATTTGGTGTAAGTCAGTTCCATACAAGGCTCCTTTCGTGGGAATGTGGTTGACAGTTACGGTAGGTTTGAGGGCATCCCTCCTTTATCATAACTGTCTTTTCATTCGCCACAAATGAGCCGCCAGTCATGATGTAATGTTTTTTGGTGTAATCCACCCTCTATACATTACATCATGACCGTCATTGATAAAAAGTTGTACCCTGAATTACAAGCACAATACTGTGCAGATCCCCATGCGGGTGCATGTCCTTTGCTATAATGTCGGGGATGAATTCATCTTTGAACGCTATGGGATTGCCGACGATATATCACGTTCCGCAAAGAAGCTTTCAGTATAGTAACCGACTTTCAGGTAGTCCTGTCCCATGCGGGACATATCTTTTGATAACGCCTCCTCCCATCACGGTGGCGTCACTGGGGTGTAAAATTGTCTCTCATTATTTTCTGACTTATGTGGAAATTTCAGTGGGGCTATGATAGAATAGGGCCATCAAGCTATGGGAGGAGCGCGGAGGGAATGGGACTTTTCAAGAAGAAAATCACCGACCAGCTTTACGCCGGGTCGCAGTTTTTCCAGAACGGCCGGGTGGCCGGTAAACCCAAGGACCGCCGGGACTTTTATGCGAAGGCCATTGAGGCAGCTCGGAAAAGCGACAATACAGCCGTCAGGAATGCGGACATAGAAAATTATATCTGCTTCCTGCTCACGGATACGGGCCCCAAGGC
>OFMK01000587.1_pt1 | contig 36443 bp, 64 predicted proteins | sample 1541781 | NCBI WGS metagenome assembly OFMK01 (sample SAMN04209250, study PRJEB22552) | human gut metagenome | biome: gut; material: feces | host: Homo sapiens | place: USA: Oklahoma
GCTTGCCCTTCCATAAAGGAGTAACCTTGATCCCGGCGTCCGCTAGGGGAACCGCACCCACATCGGCGGCGGTTAGATTATTAATCGTATTGTTGGTGGTATTAATATCATTAGCCCCAAAGGTATCCCCTTCCTGGGTATACTCCGTAGCGTCCTGGATTGTGCTGTAGCCCTGGGAATCCGTGGTGATAATGTACCGCTTTCCGCTCTCCGGCGGGATATAATCCTTATAATCTGTTTTTAAATTTGTCGCCATTAAAACTCGCTTCCTTTCAGTTCAAATGATAGCTTTGGACGGCCGGCCTTCTGCCTCTGAAACGCACTGTATAAGGTTAATAGAATCCCCTCTATCCGGTTTAGGTCGTCTACGGTAGGCGTAGACCCGTTGGCATACCAGGTCTTTTTCCCCGGATAATCGGGTGGTTTCCAGGTGCTGTTTACAATGGAATCCAGGTTGTTTTCGATATTGTTGATGATGGAAGCATAAGGAAAATCGGATACCGTTTGATCCGGCATACTGACAATGGAAAAACCGGGGTACAATTCCTGGGCCAGAGCATGCAGAGCTTCAATATTTCCGGTAATCCGGTTGTAATCGGCAATATTGAACCAATCCCCGTTATATCTTCCATTTTCGTCAACAGGCTGTATCTTCCAATCCGTCTTAGGTGTTTGCCACGCCATTCAATTTTTCCTCCCCTCTCAGAATAAAGGTTTCACGCATCGCGCCCTGGTTGAAATTGATGTTCGCTTCGATCACGGTTGCTTCTTTTCCGTTATAAAGGATCAGATCTCCGGGATCGACCTCCGGGTATCCTAAGGTTTCTACTGTGTACTCATACCGTTTTTGAAAATAACTGGATATCCAATCGATAGCTGCGGCACCTTGACTGGAATTTGCGGGAAAAATCGGGTTTTCTACAGTTACTGGATCTCCAATCTGGTTTAATGTTTCTGTATAAGGCACGGTAGATTCGCTGGCGTAGGTATTGGCGTACAGCTTAACATCAACGTCCTGAGAAACGCCGGTAATTTTAAGGTAGGATACAAACGCATAATGGGTTTCCTGCTGAATCATCACGCTTGGATTATCACATTCGAACCGGCAGTCATAGTACGCTTCCGAATGCTTTATTTCTGTCAGTACATTAGGCGTTACGGAAACGGTTTGCACTGGCTCTGCCGGCGGGGAAGAATAGGCGGAAACCCTGGTAGTGTTTAATGTTGCTTGGCTGCATCTAGCCAGCAGCTCGCTTTTTGCGTTTCCTATAATATCTGATGATTCTAAAGAAAATGGCATAACGTAATTGATTTTTACCCGCTTAATACGTCCTCTTTGTTGCTTCCCATTAGAGATACAGGTGAGATTTATCCTGGCTATCCGGTCAAAATTTTCTCTAAAGCAGAACTTTCCGTTTTCCCAAATGACAGGGACCTTATCTTTAGAAAATACAGTTTCATAAATTGGAAGTTCCGCGCTTTCCGGTGAGGTTTTCCGCTCGCCGCTGATTTTAAATGCGGTCAGTTGGCTGGTGCTTCCGATATCCACTTCTAATTCTCCAAAGGTGATATTTTTTCCAAATTCCAAAGTAAGAGTAGGTCCGAAGCGGATCGTTGGTTCCGCATAGTCTCCGTTTTCTTTTGGAAATACATCGGAGACATACCCGGCGTTTCGGTATGGCGCCGATTCAGGAAGAAATGCCATGCTTCCGTCCAGCGCAAAGAAATCCTCTTCCCATGTGGCATAATCCGGGGTTTCATTTAGATCGAAAACACCTCCAGCCAAGCTTTCCTGAGAGGCGTAGTAGGAATATACTGTCTGCGGAGCCTGCCAAGTATCCGCTTTCATTGTGGATTGCTCTGGTTCTTCCCGGTATCGGAAAACAACGCCGCCGCTGGAATTCTGCTCCAATGAGGACATGCCCAGATTAGCCAAAAGCTGCAAATTAGAACCGTGGCTGTCATAAAGCAATGGCAAATTTGTGCTTGTGGATTGTAGCATTACATCATTAACCCAAAAATTTTCAACTCCTGCGTCGGTTAGAACATCTGAGACTAGGCTTGCGGCTGTATGGCTCTGTTTGTCATAAATTCCCTTCACATAGGTTGAACTGACCAGCCTATGAAAGATATCCTTACAAGTGAACTTCGCGTTGATTCCATCAGTTTCCCAGCTATCCAGCAGATAAAGGTCCTGCTCCAGCCATTCGATGCCGCCTTTCCCGTCTACATCATACCCATATTGAATAATGACCTTTTGCTCCTTTTGTAAGAACGGGATCAGGCTGAAGCTGGAATCCAAATCGTATTTTCCGTTTTCGTTAAAAAGCGTAAAGGTTAGGGATTCAGAAGGAAGTTCCAAACTAATTGGGCTTGCGGCCCGGTTATGGGTAATAGAGATAATATCCTCGTCGGAGAAGGAATAGGCGATTCCAAACAGCATACTGCTGACCCGTATTCTGTTGTACGGCCTCGCCTTAATAAATTCGATCCTGATTCGGTCTGCGTCTTCGATTCCGAGCTCTCCCTGATAGACCACATCAGTGTTGCCAGTGACAGACCAGGTGCTTTTTACAGCGCCGTTCTCGTAGGCCGTAATGGTAAAATCAATTGGAGCGGTTCCGGTCACTGTGTCAAACTGTAACGTAATGCCAACCATGTTGTGGGGAGTAGAAAAGGATACGTCAATATATGGATTAGAAAGGAATATTCCCGCGCCGTTGGAAACCGCGTTGCTGATATATCCGGTGTCATAAGGATTGGCGTTATTTAGAAACCTCTGTTTTCCGGTGAGCTGCCAAAAGTTCTGCTCCCACGAGGCATAGCTTTCTGTTATATCGTTCACACCAGTTTGGATTCCCGAGGGATCGGAAAAGGATACCCCCGGGGAAACCGTGAACGCCGCGTCGCCAAACGCGTATTGATCGAGAACACCGAAGCTTATCTTTGCGTGCATTTGATTCCGGATTCCCTGGGTGCGGTGGAGCTGGATCGCTTTTTGATATTCTGGAGAAACATATTTCATACGCCCACCGCCTTTAAACCTGAATCAAATTGGCGGTTACGTCCTTCCAAAAGGAGGGCCGCAGCGTCTGCGGGTTTACCATATACGGGATTCCGGAACGGTCGCCAACGTACATGGTTAAATAGGTATAGTTGTTAATCCGGGGATCAAATACCCGAAAACGGTTCACGAACGAGCCGCCCTGGGACCGGTCAAAGAGCTTCAGAAAATTCATCATTTCCTGCGGATAGAGAACAGGAAATTTCATTTCAATTTTTAATTTGTCGTTGCCGATTACCTGACCGATAAAGTTGCCATTTTGGTTTCGGCCTCCGTCAACTAAGGTAGAGATGCTTACTTTTCCGCTGTTTAATGCTGGGGCGGGGAGAGCGATTCCTCCGTCTGTTTCAATCCATGCCATATTCTTCCTCCTTATACGGGAATCGTGCTGGTAGTCATGCGGTAGCCCTGGGCCTGTTCTACCTGCCGCTGGTTCCGGTATACCGCGCGTCCGTCAAGATTAATCGTCTCATTGATCTGGATCGGCCTGTCCGCTTGCTGGGCCTGGGCGGAAACTACAGCGTTGTACACGGCCGCGGCGATGGCTTCTGTAATTTGTTCGTTATTGGCTACCGCCGTCCTGCCGCCGATAGAACCGATCATTTCCGGGTTGCCCGGCTCGTTTGCTACAAACAGCTGGCCGGGAGTGGGGAAGCCGCCAAAAGAAAAAGTATCCAATGAAAACTGTTTAACTAAACGGCCCCCTATGTTCTTTCCAACATCTAAGATACTGGATAATCCATTTTGGAATCCTGAGGCAGAATCTAGTCCAAGCCTTTCAAATGCTTTAGAGGGAGAGTGAGAATCAATTCCTTGTTTGCTCCTGAAACCTCTTAAGGCTTCTTGTGCGATATTTGCACCTATCTGAAAGGCTCCGGATATTGCCGATCCAAATCCAGAAAGAGCATCATTTCCAAGCTGCTTCCACTCGGGCAGGTTTGCGGAATTTTGTGTCTGTGCGCCATCCAGCAATCCGTTGGACACATCTACCCCCAACGCCTCTAAAGTTTCTACTAATTCCGGGGTGATCTCTACAACTTTTTCTCCAATGGTATCATTGATTAAAGATATTGTTCCATCTGCGTTGTTTTTGATTTCTACATTATCCAATAGGCCTCTGGCAATCGAGCTGTTAATTGTTTCTCCCGCGTCGGTAGCGGTTTGAAGAGCGCCAAGAAAATTTGGATCTGTGGAAAGCTTTTCTCCCAAAAGATAATTAATAGCATCTAGATCTCCGGATACAGCGGCAAGGGAATAATAATCATGCAGCCCGTCAGATATGCTATCAGGGACTTTTTGACCCGCTGCTTTTGCATCGTCTGCAATTTGTTGGAGTTGCTCTGCGGACGGCTTTAAAGCTGCGAGGGTTTCAGATAAAGCGGCCTTTGTTTCTGGCGTCACATCTAGCCGGCTGAATTCATCTTGCCAGCGGGTTTGTACGCTTATCATGAAGTCGCTGATACTTCCTTCTACTAAAACGCCGGTTTCGTCTGTATTAAACTGCTGGAAAGTGTAGGTCAATAATTCATTAACCGGGGTGCTGAACGCTGATTGAGATTCTGATAACGCATCAGAAAAGGTGGTATTAAATTTTTCAACCAAAGGCTGAAAAGCGGTTACAGACACAGTGGCCACATTTTCGCTATATGCCTTCATTTCATCTTCAATAGCGGCAACGTAAGCGCTATAATCGCCATCTGATTTATATTTCAGTTCGATTGCCGCTAATGCGTCTAAATGGACGGTATCGATATTATCTAACTGTTCCTGTGCCAGAACCTGTAATTCCTCGCTTACAGTTTTTACGCTGTCATAAGAAAGATTTCCATCTAGAACATATACGGTATTTGTCAGTTTGGCTTTATATTCGGCATCGGCAACAGTCGCCATAATTTGGTTCATTTCATTTTGCAGATCCGAGATGGTCTTCATTTCGGCATCGTCAAGAACTCCGTCTGCGAGCGCGTTTAACATAACAGCCTTTAACTCTTCACCAAGACGCGCCATGTCACCTTCGGATTGGGCGAAATATTCGTTTACAAACTTAGCCATATCAGACTGGATATCCGCATCTGTAAAGCTCATGCTGATAGCTAAAGTATATCTTTCCTTTTGTGAATTCAATGCTGTTTGAGCGTCAGAAACAAGGCTGTTGATACTCTCCTCAATTTCGGATTTATCAACTTCAAAACCTAGCGACACTTTCCATGTTAAATACGAAAGCTGTTCGGTAGATTTCATATAATTCTCAATTGCTTGCTGTGCGTTTTCCTTGGCTTCAATATATACATCAAGCTGTACGGAAAGAGGAGACGACATGATCTTTTCAGCATATTCTTTTGCTTCTTCTACCGAAAGGGTTATTTCTCCGAATCTTTTTTTGATTTCGTCGTCAATTTTTCTCCGGTTATATCCGATTGCAAAGCTTGTGATTCCTATAGTGAGCGCGGCGAGAATACCGATAGTCCAGCCAACAGGCCCGGTCCCAAAAACAAGTAAGGAACCTGCAATTCCCAGGGCGGAACCAATTAATGTCTTGAGCCCGTTTTCAAAGTTCAATCCGTTATAACCAATGTCATAGGCCCCTTGCCATTCAAGGGAAAATCCAGTCACCATTAGACCAATTCCGGCGGCTATTTTATTGATTTTGTCGAATTTCCCTTGCTTTAGATCAGAAAACCATTTAAGAACTTTGCTGGCGATTTTCCAAGCCGCGAGGCCAGCGGCAATAGATGCGATAGGCCCAACCATTGCCTCAATGCTTTCCTTTAACTGATTGGTTTTCTCTTCCAGGCCGCCTAAAAAATCATAAGAAAGAAGCGGTAAATCCAGATCGCCTCCGTAAGAACCGCCGGAAGCGCCGCCGCTTCCCCCGATACCTCCAGAGGCTGTCCCGGTATCAGGGTTGAGAATATTCAATTCATCAAAGCCCAGAGTGTAATCCTTCAGCTTTTTAGCCGCAGCAGCCGCGTCGCCTAAGGCACCTGTGGTATCTTCGATCTCGTCCGTCGCCGCTCCCGCGCTGGTTCCGATGTTATCCATGCCGGAATAATCGATTGTAGGAAGTTCTACGCCGAAAAAGCCCGCGATTGCTCTGGCTGCGTCGGTAAGCACGGATACAAACGCCTGCACCCAGGGGATTACCACTTGTAAAATAGGAATAAATAAGCTTCCTAAAGCTCTGGTAAGCTGCTGTACCTGCTGTTGCAGAATCCGCATGGCGTTTGCCGGGGTTTGAATGGTCCTCGCCATATCTCCCATAGCGGATTTGGATTGATCTATCAAAGCGACATATCGCAGCTGGGCTTTCTGCGCTTGGGTCATGGAATTAACGCTCTGGTCGATACCATATTTGTAAGCATACTGTTGGAGCGTAGCGACCGACAGGTCCTTACCTAAGCGCCTGACTGGCTCGATCTCACCAGCGATCGCGGACTGTACCTTTTGGGCTGAATCCTCAATGCTGATGTTATAGAAAGACGCGTAGTCATAAATAAGCTGGGTCAGACCCTCACTCATGGTTTTGGCTTTGTCCTCAACAACACCGTAGCCCTTTACCATGTCCATAAGAACGCTTTGGTTGCGGATCCACTCCGACAGGTCGATTCCGGCGGCGGATTGAACTCTTTCCGCGTATTCCATTGATTCATCGGCGAATTTTCCCATCGCTACCGTAAAAAGATTTACGTTTTCCACATAATCGTTATAGGACGTGATCCAGCTTCCCACGGAACGCTTTAGAGCGTATCCGTAAATGCCAAGTTGAGCGATTGCGCTGGAAATTCCGGTTCCGAAAAAACCAAAGGATTTTCCAGTCGTTTTATTCGACGCCGCCAGCCCCGTATTGCTGGAAATCAGCTTTTGAATACGGATAGGGAAAGCCTTGAAGCCGGCGGATACCTTTTCCATTTCGGAGGCCAAAGGACGCACAGCGTTGGCAACCTGGGTCATTTGACCGGCAAATTTGCTTAAATCCGTGGCAGACAGTTCTTTGCTGATCTGCGGGAGCTTTTTCAGGGCGTTTATGGTTGAGGTAAGCCCGGTGGATTTCTGCACATCGGACAGGCCGGATAAAGCGGATTTTAATTCCGTTATCTTTTTGCTGTTGATATTCAAACCAGAAAGAGCGCCGTTCAGCTTACTCAATTGGTTCGCAACCGTCGTAAGCCCAACGCCGCCCTTGGTGATGCCTTTTAAATTGTTTAAAGCGGAGGTAAGCTTATCAACTTTAAGCGCTGCTTGATCTGCGTTTGATTGTACTTTTAGTTCCAGGGTATCCAGTTCAACGCTCAGTGTGTTTCCTCCTTATAAAATAAAAAAACCGCTACCTCATATTGAGATAGCGGAATACTTGGTTTGAGTGCTATTCTATGTTATCTATTATGTTCTTTAATTCCTGCTCAATTTCTTCTTGAGTTATGTTGGACGCATACTGGTTCCATTGATCTGGAAAATCTGACATGGTAAGCTCGCTATTTTCATAATAGGCAAATCCGTCATTGTCCCCGCTGTAATACAGCATAGTAAGATTGCCATCGCAAAAAACAGAAGCATTTTCAATACAGTATGTTGTGAAAGCTAAAGAACGCAAGGTTTCTGTTTTAGGGTCCGATCCATCAAAATTACACGTACCTATCATTTTCATTTGGTCATCTGCAGAAGTGATCAACGTGCAAGAATTCTCTTCGTCATAAGTGACGGTATTTGAAAATCCAGTTGAAAGAGAACTTTGAGAATTACTAGAACTTTCAATTTGCTTACTGGAAGCATTAGCAGCACTAGATGAATCAAAACCTTCCTTTGCCCCACAACCAAAAAGTGAGAACAAAAAGAAAATAAACAGCGCAGAAACAAGAGCTTTTTTCATAGAAATCCCTCCTAACCTTATAGTAGCATGGCTAATAGTATAAGGCAAGAAGAAAACAAGAATTTCTTTCGCTATCTCAATATGAAGTTTTCAAGGTTCATTTCTTTTCCCATTGTTCAGCAAATCGGTTCAGATAGGCGATGGTTTTTTGCCTTTCCTGCTCCGCTTTCGCTTCTTTTTCTTCCTCGGATAAAGGCAGAATCCGGATCGGCTGCTCCATATAATTCACCGGTTTTGCGCCTTTTTTTCGGAAAGCGTTGCCCAAAGCTGTGGAAACAGCGTTAAAAAAGTAAACGCCCTGAAGCCACATTTCCCAGCTTTTCCGCTGGGCCTGGTATTCCGCCGCTTCCCGGTAGGCTTCCGCCAGCCAGGGGTCCTCGTCCCAAAACTGGCCGGCGGTCATACCGATGGCTAAATAATAAGGAAAAACCCGGTTAAAGCCTTTTGTGTAATCTCCGACGGCGTACGCTTTTACAGTTCCACCGTCAGACGGCAGTTTTTTCTTCCGCTTTCCTCCGCGAGAATCAAAGATTCATTTGGCTGGTTGTAAAGCTCCACCAGCCGGGTAATCTCAGCGCTGGAAAGCCCGCCTAATTCGTCCAGAAATTTGTCCGTTTTGTCTCTGGCTACGTTTTTATGGTTTTTGCGGAAAGCATAGAAAAACAAATTAGGAATATTGGTCTGGGGAAAATCAAGCAGTTCTGAGATTTTAAATCCCCGCTGTTCCGCAAACCGTACGCTTTCACGGGAAAATTCCAGAACATATACCTCTCCGGTGTCCGGATCGGTGATCTTCATGGGCAGTACCTTGTTTTCGTTTTTAGCCATTTCAAATAACCTCCAATTAATTAGCCGCCACCGGCGGTAGGCTTGGCGCTCCAGCCCTTGATCTCGATGGGAGTGATGTAAGGCTCGATTTCCAGCACAGCGTCCACCTCAATTGCGGAAAGGCCAAGGGGAGAGGGGTTTCCTGCGAAATAGAACGCTTTGGTAAGCCCAGGGATCACAATAGCGAACCAGGTGGCCTTATCGGTTTCTTTCGCGGTTTCCGCAGCTTCAATCAACGCTTCCCAAGCGGTTTGGAATTCCTCCGTGTTGTTAGCGGTAAAGGCCAGCGCGCCGCCGGGGTCCTTTAGGCCGGGGATATAGGTTTTCCACTCCAAAGCCTCCAGAGTGGTGGTTTCCAGGCTGGAAGGCTCCGGGTTTAGGTCTGGAATCGCTTTGATGCCGGGAACGACTGTAAAACCAGTCGTCGGCATGGTGCCGGAAGTGCTTTCAACCGCATATTGCAGGGTTACGCCCGCGGTAGATAAATCAATCGCCAGTAAATTACCTCCTGTAAATCCTATAATCTTCACTGATTACGCCGCGGTATCTGGCGGCGACGCGGTAAATTCTGATATCCGCGTTTTTCATTTGATTGCAGAAAATTCTGATAAATCCAAGATTTTGCATTTCTGTGTCGACCAGCTCCATGATCGCCTTACATTCCTGCTTGGCACCGCTGATCTTATTGGAATAGATATTAACGCTGTACAGCAGGGTCGCGTTGTGCTCTTTGTGAGAAGCGTCCAGAGAGCCTTCATAAGTGGAGTTATCCTCTTCAATAAGCACCAGGCACGGGAAATTTGCCGGCGTATCCACAAGCTCACTGTAGCAGGAGCCGCCGGGATAGCTTTGGGAGAAACGAGAAGCCACCTTGTCAAAAATCGCGCTTTCTGTGTCTATCACCTGAATACCTCCCTTGCGATCCGTTTAATCTCCTGTTCCATCGTGCGCTCTGCGTGATACATAGGCATCGCCGCCGGAGTGCCGTGAGTTAAAATCAAATTGCCTCCATCGTCGTAATAACCCCAGGTGTTTTGCTTTCCCTTGCCCTGTCCATATTCTCCGATCTTGGCAACGCCATCCGGACGGGGCTCCGGATAGGGCTCCGGTCCGTTAAAATAAACGCCTGCGCCAAATTCGATGAAGAACACGGAGCCTCCGGAGGCGGCGATCTTCCAGCCGTTTTTGATCGGCTCCACGCTGACCTCGGCTTGTTTTTCGCCGTCGTACTGGGCGCGGGAAAAACGGACAGTGGCTTCATAGGCGCCGATGGAGGCAAGCCGTTCCATCAGTTCGCTGGTTTTTTGCCGTACCCATGCCTGATAGGAGGCAAGCTCCTTCAGCGCCGCGCGAATGGAAGAACCGCCCAGGGACATAGAAATGGTTTTTCTAGGCACGGACCGTCACCTTCTTTACCGCGTAGGCTACGCTGTTTTTCCACGGCGCACGCTTTTTCACAATGTAATTGTGGGCCTCGTCCGTGGAAGCGCCGTCCAGCCATAAAACGGTGTTTTCGTCGATAGGACAGGCGGTATCCGCTGTGGTCATGGTCCGGTCGTAGTCCTCCAGGGATCCGAAAAGCTCAGATTCAGACGAGCCCTTGTTGGACGATACGCACAGCCTGGCGGACTGAAGCTCTCCGTATTTGGGAGAGGGAGAACCGGTCCGGTAGCCGTTGGAATCAATAATTTCCGTCTGCCCCGCATACAGCTTGTAATATACCGTGGAAAGGTTGCGGCGCAGGTCACGCATTTAAAACACCCCCACGAAAGGAACGATTTCAGAAAGCCAGTCAGGGGAAATGTTAGCCGCCGCCCAGGTTCGGCTGATTCCGTTTTCCGAGTGGCTTATTTCTCCCTCACCGCCCAGCTTGGCATATAGGTCGATGGAGATTCTAAGCTGTAAGTCCTCGTATTTGGCTTCCAAGGCTTCGGTTCCGTTTCCAAAAGGATAGCGGCGGGAAAGGATCACGGCTTTCGCGCTTTCCAAAAGATCATTCAGCAGAGCCTCGTCGGTTTCGCCCGTCCTGCTTTTTAACCTTTCCAAATTTCCCATACCGCTTTCCTCCTTACTGTCTCGGCTTTCTGCCGCCGGTTCGCTTCACAGGCTGTTCCGGTGACTTCTCAGGCACCTTCACGGGCTGATTTTTCACAATTAATCCAATAAACCGCGCCATAGCGTTAGTCCTCGGACGCGGGCGCCATGATGCCGGCGTTAATGAAAGCGTCGATCAGCGCCTTGAACTCGGCGGCGGTGGGCGCTTCTCCCGCCGCGTAGGGGACGTTCTCCACTAAAATGTCGCCGTTGGTAAAAGCAAAGGTTCTTTCTTCTGCCATCAATACCACCTCCGTTAAGCGTTGGCCGTAGCCGCTCTGTGCAGGTAAATTCCCGCTACCTTGTTGTTTTCCACGAACGCGTCATGGTAAATCCGGTAATCGAATTTCCAGGCGTCCGCGCTCTGGTTCACCTGGGGACTGAAAATTCTGGGGACGACATGCTTGGCGATCTGAACCACCGCGGACGGGTGGATAATCATAAAGTTGATCGGGTAAGAGGTGCTGGCCGGAACGGTAAATCCGCCTTTGGTTTCGCCGGCGGAAAGGCCGTCGTTCAGGGTGATTCCAGTGTTGAATCTGCCCTTCGGCACCTTAATCACCCGCATACCGTCGTAATAGTCAATGGCGGTTTCGATGCCACGCTCTCCGTTCTGCACATACCGGGTGATCTTGTCCTTCAGGCCGGCGTAAGCGGTTTCGGAGATAAACAGGATACGGCCCTCCTCCGGGACCTCGTCGTCGCCCATTATGGTTTCCGCCTCCTGAATCAGGGAGGGGACGTCGGTGGTGCCAACGGTGATATCCGCCGGCGTGCCGGAGCTGATGCCGGAGGTGCCGGCGTATTTCGCGAACCGGTAGGCGTCGATTTCCGGCGTTACCTGGGTGCGGATAAATTCCCCGGCAAGGGTGCCGAAGGCCATGCCCATTGTTTCGTCGTTGTCCATGACGTCCACCATGAAGGAGCGTCCCCGGTCCTGTGTCAGCTTATAGGGCTCCCAGCCTCCGGTGACGGAACCGGTCACAAAGCCGGCGTTTCTGGAGTAATTTCCCAAGCCGTCCAGGCTCATGGTGTAAAGGTTTACGGTGTCAGAGCCGATAAACCGGACCCGCTCATTCGCGGTATCTAAAATAGAGGTTTTGGAGCTTGCTTTGTATACCTCGTCAAGAATTGGCACATAGCTTTTCGCAAGCTCGATTTGATTGTTATAAGGCAGTAAGTTTCTCCTTTCGATTTCAATATGTTTTCAACTAGATTCCCGCGCCCTTCCGGAACGCGTTGACTGGGCTTGATTCCACATTTTCGCTGTTCATTGGGTTCCCGCTGGAAAGCCCGGGCTGCTTGTCAAGCGCGCCGGCTGCCGCGGCCTTTTTCTGCGCTTCGATAAATTTCTTCTGATTGGAAAATACTTTCGCAAAATCTCCGGAGTGGAGAGCTTCGGCGTTTTCCGCCGCTGCTTCCGCGTCGTAGCCCAATTCCAGATAAGCGGCTTTGTAGGTTCCGATGGCTTTTTCCTTTCTGAGAGAGGCCAGCTCCTTTTCCATCGCCGCCCGCTCCTCCGCCTCCTTGGCGGCCTTCGCTTCCTCGTCGCTCATTTTGGCTTTCAGCTGCTTGGATAAGTTCGACGCCTCTGTTGCTTTTGCGTCGAAAACTTTCTTTTCCACAAACTGGGACATATCTACCGGATCGGGTACGTCCAAGCTCAGAAGAGCGGCGACCTTGTCCGCGTCGCTCATTTCAGCGAACCCCTTGATTTTGTCAGTGGAAATTTTCATCGTTGTGCTCCTTTCGGGTTTTTTGAGTGCTTCTCTGCACTGTGATGGGCTTGATTATCCTGGCATCTCCGCCAGCTTGGGATTTTTGGTTTCTCTACCAATTAAACGATCCCAACCTCTTCGGTGCGGGATTCGTCAATAACCTTTGTGTTGTCCTGCGAGCCCCATTTGGCTTTGATGTATTTCTCCGAATTCGCCACGTCCGCCACCGGGTCGTTGGAAACGCCGGATTTCGCGAACGCCAGTTCAGGGCTGAAGCCCAGCTCCTTCAGATTCATGGCCGCTTGGGTTTTGACAAGGACGTTGGCTGTTTCGTTCCGTACAAACTGAAGCTCGAAATCCGACAGGTTAATGTTCAAATCGGTTTTTCGGTTCAGAATGTTGATAAAGATTCTGTCAAACAGCCGGTTGGATACCCGGAACAAATCCCCGGTATTTCTCGCGTAGGTGTTGGCCTGCTCCCAGCCGTCCCGCAAAAATACCGCCTGGCCCGTGTCGCTGGTGGAGGAGCCTCCCTTTAGGGTGGAGGGCATTCCGCAGATAGTCAAAACCTGCTGATACATATTGTCTACCAGCACCTGGGTTTGGGTCTGGTCCAGCTGTTCGCTTAAAATTTTCAAATCCGCTTTGTCCTGGCCTACGGATTTCAGGAAAACCGCTCCCGCCTGGCGGATATACGCCGGGGTGACCTGGTTTCCGTTTTCGTCATCTCCCAGCTGGCAGTTATAGAAAATCATCAGCGACTGCACAAACTGCTCGACGCCGTCCACGCGGTTTGACTGGATATTATTGATCTCGTCCAGCAGGGGAATAACGGCTTCAAAGGAGCCCATTCTGTTGTTTTCGTACTGGTATTCAATAATGGGGATTTCATGAAGCACGTTGTCGGCATCCGAAAGAACTTCAATGGCTGTGCCGGCAACCGGTGTACCGGTTACGACTTCTTCGGTCACATCTCCGGAAACACGGAAATATTTTTCCCTGGTAAAAACGTCGAAAATAACCCGCGGCGTTTCCCCAGTGGAAATCACGGCATTTACTCCCATGACAGGCTCGTTTCCGGGATCACGGCTGTAGACCACAAAAGAGGAACGAGGATCCAGGGCGTAAGCGCGGATTGGACATTCCGGATCTTTGTATGGGGTAACGTAAATGATCCCTACGCCTACGGTATGGAACCAATCCGTTACCAGATTGTCGGCCTGCTGTTTCCCGCTTAAATACAAATACTCGTTCAGCCGCTTTACCTTTTCCGTGATGCTCGGATCCTCTTTCCGGCTGATGTAAAAGGCAGGCTGGGTTAGGAAATAACCGTTTTTGAACGCCACAATTTCAGAGGCGTGGTTCTCCACGACCTTATTGTTGATTTCCGGCCTTACCGTTTTGGTTCTGCTTAAAACCGGCTGGTCCCCCCGGCGGTACCAATACAGATAATCCATTTCCATCATGTTTTCTACATGTACGGAAAGGACCTCGTTTAAAATAGGGATCAGATTTTCACGGCTGATGTCCGTAATGGTGGTATAAATCTTTCTGCGTCCAAATAAAGCCAGTTTTCACCTTCTCTCCACAAACAAAAAAGGCCGCAAACAGAATACAATCTGTCTGCGACCCTATGGCCCGCTGTTCCGTCACCGTTGCGACGGCGCGCTATGTAATTTTCTTTCGTTTGATCTCTATCACGACAATCCGGCCGTTTTCCACCTTCACTTCCGCGATAGAGCCCCGGTTGACCACCTTTTGAATCAAACCGATTTCCTTTTCCGTGAGTTCTCGAAGCAGTTTCTCAACCCCCGTTTTTTGGTTGCAGAGACCGGATTCGAACCGATGACCTGCGGCTACTGAGACCGCCGAGCTTCCGCCTGCTCCACTCTGCGGCATGTACCGCGGAGAAAAATCTTCCGCGGCGAAATAACCTGATATCTTACTTTTATTATATACAATATATTGCTTTATGTCAACCTAAAACACTAGATATTGTGCTAAAACGGCCTTTTCAGCACATTGATTTTAGCGCTTACGCTGCGAAGCATATCCACTGCCATCGCCAGGCTGTCCACGCTGTCGTCATGCTTGTTTTTTCCCGTCATTTTGAAGCTGAAAACGTTCTGCATGAACTTCGTGTACTCCTTAGAGCGCTTTCCGTCCTCCAAAAAATAAAACTCCCTGATCTCCGGGGCCTTGTCGAAAATCCGAACCTCCTTCGCCACGTTGTTCGGCGCCGCCTTGCTGGTGATGTTAAGACGGCAGCCCGCTTGTTTTAATAGGGCTTCCACGCCTTCCTTATAGCTGGCCGTGCTTTTATTAACCTCAAACTGGGCAGCCTGGACGCCGTGTTCCCGGATTTTGCTCACGATCAGCGGCTGCGTGATGTTTTTCTCTCCGTTATTAAAAACTACATCAGCCACATAAACGCTGCCGTCTGCATATTGGAAGCAGACCGGGGCGCTGGTAAAATCTCCGCCTCCGAACGCGGGGTCTACAGCCATAAAGACGCGGACAGGAGGCTCCTCCGGAAGCGTCCCGTTGTAATACCGCATGTCCTGGGGCTCGAACAGCGCGCCCGCCCGCTCGATCGGCTCCCCCATATACTGCGCCAGCCAGGAGGCCGTATCGTTGTTCCGTTCGAAAGAGGCTCTCCGCTGGTAATAGTAATCGTCTGAAAAACCAACTCCGTAATCGTAGCTGAAATTACTGTGCTCGTTTTCGTCTAACGCGGGAAGGTTGATGATCTCGTATCTCCGGCTTTTGAATTTTGGATCGTTTTGAAGCAGATCCATGCGAACGCCCGCCGGGTCAATCATGGACCACCGGGTGCCGCACCAAAGGACCTTAGCGGTTTCCTTCGCTCTGGGCAGGAGATTGTTGTCCACCTTGCTCCAGGCGGCGATAAGCCGGTCTTTGTTTAAAGCCTCCTCAATGCCGCCGATTAGGTCGTCCGATACCAGAATTCCATTACAGTCACAGGCTCCGTTTAGCGTTCCGTACAGGGAACGGCAGGTGAGGGAGGGGTATCTCTTTTTTCGGTCTAAATTAAAGGTTTCGTCTTTACTGTTGGTGCTCGCGATTTTTGCCGCCGGAAATACGTCGTGCCATAAATACGTGACCGGGTCGTTGATGACCTCTAAACAACCGCTGTAAAACGCGGATGTAATCACATCTGAATAAGCGGAATACAAGTTAGAGCGTTCAGAATCCCGTCCCACCAGCCAGGTCATGAAAAACATCAGCATACTAGTTTTTCCCACTCTGGGAGGCATTGACAAAAACAGCTCGTCCAGTTTATCGTCCACCAGCTGTTGGAGCGCATTGGCGACCTGCCTCATAATCCGACGGCGGGGGAGGTAGAACCGCTCCTCCGGCTTCCGGTTCCACTCCAGATAAATGAGATAGCTGTCAAAATCATCAGGAGCTAAAAGAAGATAGGTCTTTTTGTTCAGTTCGAAAAATTCTGAAACGCCTTTTTTGCCCTCGCGGATTTTTTTGGCGGTCTCTTTCCGCAGCCATAGGCACTCACTTTTTGCCGTTTTGTTCTGCTCATAGATAGCCCTGGTTAAATCAAAATAGTCCCGGTAAACCTGTAAATGATCCGGTTCCTTTTCAATTGCTTTTTGGATTGCGAAAAGGGTTTCTCTGTAAGTCAGTGTATCACCTCACGACACTATATATTGTGTTATATTATACCATAATTCTATATATGGTTCAAATTAGATAAAAAAACAGCGCCCCACACGTTGCAAGGGCGCTGAAGTATCTATTCAAGTATCAACTCACAGTCTTCCCAATTACCAGCACTTATACAAGTCCCGTCAAATGTAATGGTGTCACCCACATTAACGGTTTTAAGTGCTTCCTCTTGATCTCTTTCAAATTCGGCGTAAAAGAAAACAATGGTATTATCAATCCTGGTTTCCATTGTTAGGGTTGCGCCTCCGGTTAAATTAAGGATACCGCCGGTTGTCATTCCATTTATTTTTGCAGTAATTCGATACCGGTTATTTTTATAAATATCATCAGCTCGCAGTTCGTTTTGTTCATACGCGTAATAAATTTCATCGAAAGTAACAGACAATCTTTTTTCTTCTTCCAAGCGTGCGGCCGATTCTGCGGCTTCACTTGCGGCTTTTTCGGATGCTACGCGCGCGGAGGAGGCTGCGGCCTCGCTTTCTTCTTTTAATCTTTGGGATTCTGCGGCTTCACTCTCAGCTTTTGCCTGCTGAGACGCCGCTGCTTCTTCAGCAAGCCGTCGTTCTTCCGCTTCCTGTTCTAATCTTTGCTCGTATGCCGCCCTTTCTTCCGGAGTCATATTGTGCAGCCAGAGCTGCGAACCAACCACGGCAAGAATTACGGCGCCTATTAAACAAAATAGGGAGGAGAGCCCAAACCACAATTTGCGTTTTTTTCGGATCCACCGGACAATAAACAGAATAAATAAAACAACAGCCGCTATTACGCACAGAATAGATAACAGCTCTAGTACAGTATCCATAAAGTCCCCTCCTTATGCCTAATATACTGCGCAACACTTATAAATGCAATGATAAAAATGGTTTGTTCCCATCTGTTGCACATAAATTTAAATACTGCTTATTCGTCATTCTCTTTCAAAATCGGCTCGTGTTGCCCTTTGACCCATTCACCATCTTCACCATAGCGATAATAGCCGCGGTATGTTTTCTCGTTGTTCCAGATGCTTTGAACAGTGGAAATCACAAATTCTTTTCCATTTCTAGTTTTATATCCAGTTTTATTCAAGGCGCGCATAGTTCCGATCATAGTGTCTCCGGAAAATTTATGATCGAAAATGAAACGCACAACTTCTGCCTCAGTTTCGTTAATTACCAACTTACCATCAATTACCTCGTATCCCATTGGAGCACGGCCGCCGGAGTAGCCGCCGCGTTTAGCTTTTTGTTTTCTGCCTCCAGAAGTACGAATTCTGATACTTTCCCGCTCTACTGCTGCGGCCATAGCAAGAAAATTTTCAAGTATCATTGCTGTCAGTTTATCTTGGGCCGACCAATCTTCGGATACGCTGATAATTTCCAAATTAAGCTTGGAAAGCATATTTTTATAAGCGTAATATAGGTTGATGTCTCTGGAAATACGGTCTGCTTTTGCAACAATAACATATTGGATTGGCGGATTGGTTACCTCTCCGCTTAATATTTTGTCAAAGGCTGGTCTCTTGTCACTTGTACCGCTTATGCCTTCGTCAATAAACCAGTTGCTGATCTCTATATCATTTTTTCTGCAATATTCTTTGATTTGCTCGCGCTGGGACTCGATTCCAAATTTATCATCTCCGACTTGGCCATCAGTAGAAACTCTACAATATGCTACAGCACGCTTCATATTTATCACCTCAGCTTTATTATATAACATTTACGTTTATTTGTCAATAAATGAAATATCTTTTTGTTTTTTTGAGTGGTTATGAAGCCAACTGCAATTATCGGGATTTTTACTATTCCCCCACGGGTATCAATAAATTTTACATGTAATCATAATTAAACTATTGACTTTTACATATAATCAATATATAATATAAACGTAATCAAGAAATGATTACAAAATACACACCAGGCAGGAGGTAGAAAGGAAATGCAAGAAGGCATGACAAACGACCAATTAAACACAATGTTGGAAACCATAGCCAAACTAATTGAAGCGCAAGCCAAAACACCGCAGGAAGCGGCGCAGATTGTACGAGATGCCAAAACAAAATAAAATAGGCTCCCCAGAGCCGTCCAAAGCACAGGGAGCCTAAAGCAAACAAGGGCGGCATGGCCTGCCACATGTCGCCTTTATTATATCACAAGGCAAAGAAAAATAAAAGCCATATTAAAATTATTTGATAACCGCTTGATTTTCCAGGCGGTTTTTATTGTCCATAAAGAAAAGTATCGTTTTTTTACTGCTTCATGGCCTTAAAAAGCCTCTGAAAGCAAAACAAAGATATTGATTTAGTTATATATGCCTCTATTTTTCGCTACAAGCCAGATACAGACGATTTTATACGGTTTTAATATTCCTTATCTTAACACAAAAACCGCCTTAAAACGCCGCACAGACAAAAACCCGGCCAACTCCAAACGGAGAAAGCCGGGGATTTTTTTATTTGAAGCGGGAAAGGGTGATAATGGCGCAACATTCATTCCGGCGGTCATACCATGCGCAGGAATATCCGTTGCAGACCATATTATGAAGCGGGCATAGTCGATAGTCGTTGACTGATTTTTGCTCAATAGTCGTTTGATAGTCGCTCGTTTGAAAGTCGTTAACCATAGTCGTTTGCCTCCTTAATAGTCGATATCATCTGATAGTCGTTAATCTTCCGGCGGCAAGGCTTTTTGATACTGTTCCACCAGCTTATCCGGATCAGGTTCTTCTCCTAATGGATTATTTGGCGTTACAACTAAATCCTGCTGGTCTTTGTATCCAAACATATTCTTTCCAAGGAAGATACCAGAAGCGGGATTGATCTTCCCATTTTGCATATAGTCAACCCACAGTTCCTCTAAAATATCGATGGCTTTTTTAATCAAGTCGTAATGTGTATTACTACGTGTTGCACCTGTCTTCCATTGATGGACAGTATCTCTATGTACTCCCAACCAATTAGCCATGCCAATCATATTTGGCTTTCTATCATTGTCAATGCAGTAGTTAAAATATTCTTGGATCCGTTTTTCAACTTGTTTCGGGTCTGAAATATCAATAGGGGGCAAGTCCCACGATACAAGTGCATGGCGCAAATAACGAGCATTGTCACCAGGTTGGACGTTTTCTTCCCCAAAATTTTTTTGTGGGTTAGGAACCCAATAGCGTTTTTGTTTAACGATTTGATTGGTTAATTCGCTTTTTTTATTCTCTGCCAGTGTTATTACCTCCTATAAAATTTGAAATTATCATTGCGGTTAATGATGCAGCTTGTTCTGGTGGTATACCGTGTTTTACTAACTGCAAATAAAATAAAGCGGTTGCTTCTGCAGTAGCACCAAGAGCGCTTATAAAATCTTCCATAATTATTTAATTCCTTTATGCTTATTTATTGCTTTCTTGTCGCACTTCTCCGGCGGGCAGCCTCTAGGCTTACCGGTGTCATAGCAATATAGGCAGTAGCGTTGTTGCCCGGAACCCTCAAAAGTTAGAGGTCTGTTATAGATACAGCCTTTACAGCTTTTTCTATTTCCGCTTTGTGTCCAGCCCAATGTCCTGAGCCTCCTTGCAGTAGAAGTCATCTTGTTTGTTAGTATGCCAGAAAATAGAATCCCCGGTCATATCACATTCGATATGGGAGAAAGGGCACTCTTTCTTATGCCTATGTACGCAGTCCTTGCAAGTGGTGTGCGGTTTGGGCGGGTCTTTGCTTGCCACCAGAACGGAACAAAGCAAGAAGCCTAACGGTGCGCCTAAAAAATAACCTAAAAGTAATAATTGCCAGCCTGCCATGATCATTCCTCCTTCGAAATATTACAGTACAAATTTTTAGGCTTCCATGCTGCAACAAAAACAGGATAATAATCTTCTGTGTAGTCCGTTCCGACTTCAAGTACAATTTTCTGTGTTAATATGTCTATCATAAGTAAAGAATCAACGTATTTTTCTTCGCTCATTTTGCAAAGCACTTTAGTAGGAGGAATATTTGTACTTAATTGCTTATTACTTATGGTCAAAGATCCCATTGCGCTGCGATACCCATCATCTGGATCCTCTTCAGCGCAATAAGTAATCCCACCTAAAGTAAAATAAAATAATTCAGACTGTCCGTCGTCGCTGTGCCCATATTCAACGGCGCTTAAAGTATGAATCCCGCATAAAGATTTCAGTGTTATATTGGTCAAGATCAATTCTCCTTTCCGTTTCTAAATCCAAATTCATAAGCCTGTGCAATTCCAATGGACCATATCAGCTTCATGATAAAATTAATCCAAGTGTTTTGCGTGTTTCCATTAGCAACGGTTTGGAAAAGATCACATAAAGCGCAGGCGGTAATGATAAGCCATACCACACAAAGCCTGCTTTTTGTGAAGCGGGCAAGTTCTTTCATGATTTTTCCACCTCCGGCTGTATGTTACGCAGGAATGTTTCAGCGAATTTGATATCTTCATCACTCATTAAATTCGCCATTTCCTTGATTTCACTAAACTTACTGAGCACCATTAACCATTTTCCACAAGGATTCAGATCCATAAATATTCTTTTTTCAATCCCGGTCATGGCTGTTCTTCCTTCCTCTTACCGTAGCTGCAAAAATCATTTGGAGCGACTATCTTCGGGCCGCAATCACAATAGTTATGCCATTCAATGCATATCCATTCGACGCTTTTCAGCCCTGGCTGATGAATACAATAACCGCACTCTCCACAATAGCACGCACCAGCAGCATGAACAGGGTCGATAGTTGGCATTGATTTGATTTGTTCACAAGCCTTCTCGTTTAAATAAACCGGGGCTAAATCCGCATCAACCAGTCGCATTTTTCACCTTCTTAACTTCTCGATCGTTTCAGACAGTTTCATAACGTCCGGGTGAGATTCAGACTTTCCGGAATTTAATTCGCACCGTCTCAGCCGTTCAAATTTTTTTATCAGGAGTTTAGGATCTCTCTTTTGCCTTTTTAATTCCTCTTCGCTTATGATGATCGGGGGGCGCAGGAAATAATGCTCTTTATTCATTTGATTCCTTCCTTTCACCGTAGCTGCAAAAGTCGTCGCCCCACCTCACAAAGCTACATACTGGACACCAACCGAGATTCAAGCCCGACTTTCCGCTTGATTGATACATAACACAATCCTTACACCTAACTACGGGGACAGCGTCTGTATTTCGATGAAGTTCCTCCACCGCCTGATCTCTTTCACTCCTTAGTTGTTTATTTTCGGCTTCCAATCTTAAAGATTTTAAAAACTCATTTTTAAGTGCTATGTCAGTTTCCTTTTTGTCATATTGGCAAAATTATATTTAAATATCAGCTTTTCAATAGCATCGGCGGCATCATCAAAAAGGCTGATCCCATTATATAAAGTTCCTCTATGTCGCAGTTTTTTAACTAATTCCTTATACATAGCTAATCCTCCTCAGGCGGTTCTGGAAGCGGCTGCCAGTGGGTGATATTATTAGCGCCTTTGCTCCAAAACCAATCCGTGCAGTGTATTTTATTAACCTTAGGATCAAAACTCATTACGTATCTTTGACGGCACAAAGTTCTAATCCCATTTTTGCCCTTTGCGGCAACCAGGCATTTAATCATTAATCTATCACTATCTTTTGGCAAGTCATCTTCCGGCAGCCTGTCCTCAACACTGATCCAGCCGTTGCGTAAAGCGGCAATAGCAATATCAAGAGCTTCATGCAATTCGATATCTAACTTCCTGCCTTCAATGGTCGTTATAGGGATAAGCAAATCCCACCATGCACCATTTTCAAGAACTTCAATCGCTTTTTCCCTTGTCATAGCTTAGTCCTCCAAATCCATCTTTGCTCCGCAGTTGGGGCAGTAGCTGGTTTCATAGTCCAATCCAATCCTTCCAGCACAATTGGAACATCGGTATACATGCCCCTTTTTGTCTGTACCGATATATTCCCACTTCCCATGCTTCACCTTTGCCACGTCGGCGGCGGGAAGTTCTTTAATCCTTTGACGGTCAAATACGCCTAGAACGCAGCCTAGTGCGTCTTCTCTCTTGATGTACTCAGACATGATCTGCCTCCTTATCCTCTACATCGTGTCCTTTACAGCCGGTTTGATAGTCGAAATTGTCGCAGTCGCCGCAAGGAAGGACTTTTCTCCCCATAGCGAGCTGTTCTTTCAGGAATTTTTTGATATCTGATACATCTGTTAGTATCTTTCCATCAACTGTAATACAGCCTTTTAAATCTTTAGCGCGCTTTATTCCACCTTCAATATCTAAACAACAATGAAATTTTTTCACTTTTCAAGCCTCCTGTTTCGCTAAGTAGTTAAAAGCTTTCCGGCTTATAACCTCACAAGGTGAAAGACCTCCGTTCCAGTCTGTTTGCGGCGGGGTCATCTCAAGTCAATACAGGTGATTTCAAAAAACATATCCGCGTCAAATTCAGGCAGGGAAGCGACATATTCGACTGCTTCTCTTGGCATATCCCTCCACGCCTCTTGTCGTGCAATTTCTTCTGCGTTTTTGATAGGCGTGAGCTTCCAATCTGAACCGTTTTTAAGATATAGGGCTTTAATATTATTGAAATTCGGTTCCCAGATCCCCAGCTTTTCATATAAATTATTTTTCACTTCAAGGTATCTGCCCTCTGAAACCTCTTTTCCAAATATCAGATATACTCTTTTTTTGTTTGCCAAAAATAAAGCGCAGTCTACCCCATATGAATTTAATATTCCGAAAGACCCGTTCACGCCGCCAGACCCGTTCACGCCGCTAGACCTGTTCACGCCGCTAGATATGTTCACGCCGTCAGACCTGTTCACGCCGCAAAGCTTATATAATCTTTTATCCTGTTGGATATTGTCATAAAACCACCACACAAAACTGGTATCGCATTTTTTCACCCTTGCGACGGTTTCTTCGTTAAGTTCACAGCCTTCCGGGAAATTTTGTTTAAACCAATTCAAGCCATGAGAACACGCGCCTTTTTCTTTCAGTAATTCGTAAGTAATATACATTTTTAAAATTCCTTTCTCCCGTTTGTTTGCGGCGGGGTTAAATTTTACCGTCCAAAATCTCAATGAGCCTCCTGCATACAGGACAGCCGCTTTCTTTTACAGCCTTGAACTGCCCGCCGAACGCCACACGGATCTGATCGATGTATTGGTGGTCTTTTAAAGAATCCTCATGCTTTTTTACTTCGTCCTCAAACCTATATTGAAGCTCCTTTTTACGTTTTGCAGCCTGATCCTTTGAAATAAAACGGTGCTCATAGCTCCAGTAAATATTTTGCAAGCCGAAATACGCGGCCATTTCATGCAGTTTTACGAAGCGGGGAAGGGGATCATTGCGAAAAGCCATAAGAGATAATTCATCAAACGTCATATTGCACCTCAGAACGGCAAGTCCAGCAGGCCGGATTCAATCATTTCCTTTTCGGATTTCCAGCTGTAATTTTTTCCGTTCGACTGAACACTGGTGATCCGTTTGGATTTATTGCTGTAAAAAAGCTTGATCTGTTTTTCTCCCATTGCCAGCCTGCCGGTAAGCCTATTTTTCGTAATAGCGAGCTTACTGTCACAGGCTTCGTCCTCGCTTCTGGAATAAGACATCACTACATCAACCCGGTTTGTAATATCCCCGCTGCCGGCAACATCGTCATTAGCAAAATTCCCGTCTTTCATTTTTCTGGGGTGTGCCACTAAAAGAACCATAATATTGTGGCGATCGGCCAGCAGCTTCAATTCTCTCAAAAACTTTGACTGCGCCCGATAGAGGTCGTCTCTCATATCCACATCAAGGGCGGTCATTAAATTATCAATGCACACAAACCGGATTCCATACCGGCATACTGCCTTTTCAATGGTTACCAGCAGGGATTCCAATTCTTCGCTCTCAATTACTGCCGAATTATCATAAAGATAAGCCTTTCCGCGATACCAGCTGTTAAGCTTGTCGATCACTTCATTGGTTAACAGGTAGGTTTCTTCTCCGAATTGATCTTTGTTTGATACAATGTTGTCCGGCCCTGCCGCCTGAAAATCCAGCCAGCGCTTAAAGTGATAATCCGTCAGCTCACCGCTGTATGCGAAAGTTTTGTATCCCTGTTCCAAAGCTTCCACAATCAGCTGGCTCATAAATGTGCTTTTACCTTCGCCGCGTTTTCCGGTCAGCAGAATTACCTGTCCAAAATAGAAACCTCCAATAATACGGTCGATTTCATTAATTCCGGTGAAAATCCGCTCCATGCTGTAAATGTCTACCGCCTGAACGTCCGCCAGTTCTTTGACCCGGTTTACAGGCTTCAGCTTCGCGTTATGTACGGCGGAAACTACAGCCTCTTTTCCATAGCGCCTTAAAATGTCGTTGGCGTCCTTTTCTCCGAAATAATCCTCCGGCTGGGTAACCCTTACCGGCATCGGAAGCCTTTTGGAAAGCTCGTCCGCTACGGTAATTTTTCCGTTTTCGCAGTCTCCGAAAACAACAACCTCTTTAAATTTCAAAACCCAGTCCCAGCAGTTTTCCAGCCAGGTGAATCCAAGCGCTCCCGTGGGCACAGAAACCGCGTTTTTGATCCCGCAGTCAGCCAGCGTTAAACTGTCTATTTGTCCCTCTGTGATAACCAGTGTCTCAAAATCAACGCACTGCTTCATTCCGAACAGAATCGGCATGGTGTCCTTTTCGCACCATTCCTTGTTTTTATCCCTGGATTTATCAAAATCCGTCTTACGGTATTTCACGAACCGGAGCACGCCGTCTTGATCGTAAAAAGGGAAAGCCAGAACATTCGGCATATCCTTTCGGGTAGTGATCTGATACCGTTTCGCGGTTTCCCGGCTGATCCCTCTGGATTCCAGATAAATGGCAGCTGGATCGCGCACCTGGATTTCTTTTTGAGGAAGCGCCCTGTAAACCGTTTTGCTTTTCCCGGACGCTTGAAAATCCAAAGGGTAAGAAAACTCTCTGGCCATCTGTACGAAATGGCCTTGTCTTCCGCAGGAAGCCCGGAAGCATTTAAACATTCCGGTTTTCAGGTTGATGCTGAAGGTGTTGCGGTCATGACCGTCCCCGCCGCAGAAAGGGCAGTATTTAAAAAACAGCTCTTCTCCCTTTTCATGCGTTTCGGCGTTTAACCTCCGAGCCAAACCAAGGATATCCTCCCGCTTTAATTCATAAGGCATTTTCTCACTCCCTCAGTCTGGCCTTTAACGCCTCCAGCTCTTCCTGCGTTTCAATTCCCGGAGGGAATACCTCCTGCGGCGCAGCCGCCTTCTTTTCTTCTTTTATATTCTTTATATTCTTATTATTCTTATACTGCTGTCGGTCGCCTGTCGCTTGCCTGTCGGTGGTCTGTCGGTTGCCTGTCGGTCGTCTGCCGTTTAGACTGTCGCTCGATTGGTACCTTTCATAATTAACAACAGTAATCATGCGGATTTTTGAATCGTGCCAGTCTGTCAGCTCGCCTGTCGATTTTAAGTGATCTAAAGCAGTTCTCACGCTTCTTACAGACAATCCTAATTCAGATGACAAACTAGGAAGGGAAGTAATAAACTGCCCGCGCTGGTATTGGTACCCATGCCATTTTCCAGACTTCCAATTTGCTTTTAATAAGCAGTGAATAAAAACATCTCTGGTGCATGGATCTGAATACCATTGCCAATTCAGAATTTTTCGGTTGAGCTTGATAAACTCGCGGTCGCTGTAATCAAATCCGGTTTCCTTGCTCATCGAACATTTTCACCACGTCTCTTCGAAAACTTTTTCCCCACTTTTGATAGGCGATAATTTCTCCGTTTTTATATACCGCGTGATCGTAAATAGAAATACCGTGGGCAAATAACCATTCGTCAGCATCAATTAATCTATGCTTTAAAGCGCAATCATAGCAGTAATTATTCTCGCCGTCAGAAATATATGGGTTCCCTTCATGGTTTCCCAAAGGTTCCCCGCAGTCGTCGCAAAGATATTCAATAACCTTATGTTCAACACACTTCATCAGCTTGGATTCCTCCTTTACTTTCTAAAACCTCTTTTAATTCCCGGTAAAGGATTTCATGGATTAAAATCCCCGTAGTTTCCGATTTACAGAATATGAGCTGACAGCGGTATCGGGCGAGCCATGCCGTCATGCTGGCGATAAATGATTTAGGATTCATTTGACTGCGGTATTTTCCGGCAAACGCGTTTTCCCAGGAGGCGTTTTCGATTAACAGGTAGACGGTGGCTCCTGCTTTTCTGGCCCGCTCAAACTCTCTGGTAAAGCGCTGCCTTCCTCTGCAAAAGCAGGCGCACAGCTCGTCAAAGCTCATTTTCCGTTCGACTGCTACCTTTGGGGAAAGGTCAAGCCATTCCCCGTCAGGCAGTCTGCATTTTGCGGAATAGTCACCAAAATCCAGCTTTTGGCGTTCCCAGGGGCAGTTCATAAGCTCCAGCCTTCGGCGCAGGGAAGGGGTATCCTGCTCCCTGGTATCCACCAGGATCACCATGCTGTCCAGGGAACGTTTCACATCAAAATGGTCCATAGGCTAAAACGGGAGGTCTTCCAGATAAGAATCGATTCCGGCGTTGGCGCTTACGATTTCAGAATCATCAGAATCAGATGTTTTTTTATTCAATGGCTTGTCCTTTGGAATTTCAAACTTTCCGTTTTTGATATCGGAGACAGGCACAAGTTTAAAGGGCTTTGTGTTCCAGCCTGTTCTCCCGTTGTATTCCCATTCCTCGTTCCGGATCAGGCAGCCGACAAGCTTTCCTTTTAACCCGGCTTCGTTCCAATCCCAGTGATAGCCCTGATTGCTGTCCTCAACCGCGTTGGTTGCGGCCTTCAGCTTGGATTTGGTCCATTCGTCCATATCGCTGCCGTCGTCCTTGGGAACATAAAGGCGCAAGACCCCGCGCCATTTTTTATCTTCCTGATTCTGTCCCCGGTAATCCGTAGCGTAAAAATCCTTGAATTCACCTTCCGCAACGTCGATACTAATCTCAAGGCGATCAAAAGTTCCTTTTGTTCCATTGTAGGTTTTGATTTCACCGTTCATGATCCTACAGACATACCCGCCCTTTGGAAGCTGCTGGCGGTCCGACGCTGCTTTTACCTGGTCCCAATTGTTTACTGGCTTCATTGTTATGTACCTCCTAAAATATGTTTAATTTTCTTTTGAGCTCATTCATTCTGGCTCTGCAATCTTTAGCGTTTTTATACCGCTCGGTAAAAGAGAGGGTATTTCCATTTTTATCTACCGTATCAATCCGAATTTCGTTCCGAAACGGCAGCGCCAAATACACCTTTTTAATATATTTGGCGTTTATAAATTCTTCCCCGGTTTCCCTCCGGCCGGGGACGGAATGATCCGGGCGGAAATCAATAAACCGTGCCATATCAAATCCCCCAGTATTCCCGGATTTTTTGATCGACTGTCTTCAGATCGTTATCAATTTCCCGGTCAAACATGCCGATAGGGCTTTTTACCGTATCGTTTCCGTTGGTTTGAGTTCGGAAATAATAGCGTCCATTGTCAAACTCAGCCATGAGAACGATTGAAAACAATCCCTCAACGGTCAACTGATCGTCCAGCATTTTACCGATGGTTTTGGCTTTTATTCCATAGTCAGTTTTTTGGACATGGTGCAGGAAATACACCACGGTATCGTCCGGCAGTCCTTCTGTAACGGTTTTGATTAAAGAGTAGAAGTGCAGGGCCATATTCGTAAATTTTTGATATCCGTTTTCCTTTGCCTTTGCGAACGATTCAAACGCCAAAAGATATTGGCTGTCGTCCACCACATACCGTTTGTATTTTTGGGCCTTAAATTCCTCAAAAATAGCCCGATATCCGGATTTATCGATACGGTCAAGTTTTTCCCGAAAGGGAAACGGTTTGTTTGCCACGTTAAAAACCATGATTTCTCCTTGCTTAAAATTTCTAAGCGACGCGGATTTTCCGGAGCCGGATTCCCCTAAAATTAACACGGGAATTCCCAATGCTATTCCTCCTTTTCTAGTTTTCTGACCGGGCAGTTCCACCCGATGGAATCTCTAGGGCTGACTATTTCCTCATGGGTAAGACCGCACTCAATATGCCGTTTCATATTCATAAAGCTGCGATTGCACCATTCACAGCACTCGATACCGTCCTTGAATGTAATTTCTATAGGTACGGTATATCTGGTAAACTCAACAATATTCTTGGTAGGCATAATATACCTCCTTCAGCCACTCCAGGGCCTCGTATTCCGGGCTTTTATCCGTTTCCGGTTCCTCGTTATCGGTATCATACAGGTACTTAAATTCCGCGCGGGAGAGGCCGTTATCATTGCTTCTGTTCATTTTTCAGCCTCTCCCATTCCCGGAACCAATAGTCGCCGGCTATCTTTTGGTTTTCGACTTCTTTTTCCAGTTCCAAACATCTTTTCATTAGACAGATCATTAACTCTTTATTGTCCATTTGACAAACCTCCTGTTTTGGTTTAAAATATACTCAGTTGTTTTTCGTTTGCCGCTCTTCGTGATGCCAGTCGCGAGGGCGGCTTTTCTTTTTATTAACTGGCATTATATCTTACTCCATTCTTTAAGTAGCCTTGATAAATAGCTAAAAACAATTTGAATAAAGCGACAAATTCTTTTGCGGATTCTTCCGAAGTAATGTATCTGGAAGGAGTTTTTCTATCTTTTCCAAATAAATTGTGCCGTTCACAATAAGCGTCCTTTGCGGCGTTTTTGCAAAGTAACCGGCCTGAATAATTTTGATTTTCCTGTTTAACCCGCTCGAAAAATTCATCGCATTCCTGATCCGCTATTTTATAGAAAGTAGTGTTAATGATTTTTGGCTTTCGGCTTTTCAATTCCTCAATTTCCTGCCGCAACATTGCAATTTCCTTTTCGTAATCCACGTTTTTGCTCCTTTCTGCTTGTCCTTTTTTTGCCTTTGTGTTATCCTTTCCTTAGAAAAGCTTTTCCACTGTGCTTTTCAATACTTTGGCTATCAGTTTAGCGGTTTGAACGTTTGGCTGACGTTTCCCCGCTTCATAACTCTGATAGGCGCGTTCTGAAACGCCGGCCTTTTTTGCAACTTCTACTTGCGTAAGGCCTATTTTGTTGCGTCTTTCTATCAATTTTATATTTTTCATCACCCGCTCGCTTTCTAGATTGAACACGCATATTTGTACGTGTTATGCTTTTATAATAACACGATTGTTTGTGCGTGTCAATCCCCAGTTTTTTAAGGAGGATATGACATGAACGATTTTGCAAAAAGACTTAGGATTATTCGTAAGAAAAAAGGGCTAACACAAAAGCAGCTTGCTGTTGAAGTTGGAGCAAGCGAAAGAGGAATACAAAGCTATGAAATCGGCGAGAGAAACCCAGCATTTGATCAACTCATTACCCTTGCTGACTACTTCGACGTATCCATCGACTATTTAGTAGGTCGGACGGATAATCCGGAAATCAACAAATGAGATTGACCGGGGTAGCATACCGTGGTATAGTAGAAACATGGATTGAATAGGGAGGGATTGATGTGAATAATGAAGAAAAGATTCTTGCTATTTTAGAGCAGATGCAAGGAGATATTGCAAGTTTAAAACAGGGTCAAGCAACCTTGGAACAAGGCCAAGAAGAATTGCGTGTTGGAATGAACGCTATGCGAGAAGAAATGAACGACCGCTTTGATTCTCTAGAATCCAGTTTGAAGATGGCTTGGGAGGATATTTCTTCTGGTGAAAAGCGTCTGACACAACATGAGAAAGAATTTCATAAAGTAGGTTGATCTCACTGCCGTTCTGTGAATATTACAGGACAGCTTTTTTAACCTTTATTTAAGGAACAGGATTTTATTGAGTTTTCATGTATCCTTTAGTCATAAGAAGGATAGGATTAATTCGACAATATTCGAAAAATTTCGTCATTTTTGATAAACTGAATTCATGATTCGTGGCGTTAAGTCACAGATTGATTTATCCTTCTTAACAAAGGAGGAAATGTCAATGTCAATAAAGTCAACATTTGCACGAGAAATTTATCACGCAAGATCAGAGCGCTCTCTTACTCAGGAACAAGTAGCTGATATTGTATCCATATCGGTGCGATGGTATCAGCAAATCGAAAAAGGTTTAGTGTTGCCTGGGTCGATTGTATTGCTGAGGTTAATGGTTTATTTCGACTTAGATGTGGAAATTTTTAAAAATGAGGAGGATTTATTTGACCGTGTACCTGGTTGTTAAAGAGTCACTTTTTCACCCATACGTGGGAAGGTACATTTCATATGGAATTAAAGCTGTTGATATGACTGAAAATATACAAATAGATGTAGTATTCATTTCAGATGTTTCTATGTATTTGGAGATTGTATTAGACATTGCACAACGTTGTACACTATTTCAACTTGACCCTATTCATTTAATGGACATAATAGAAGATTCTATCTCATGAAGAAATAATTGCCGTTCCGTCATGGGGCGGCTTTTCTTTTGCCCATTCAAAGCCTTTTTAATGTCTTTCGCCTCAGTATATGGGCCGTAGTGGTTAACACAATCTGAAAAACGGCAGTGAAAGCAGTCTTTGTCACAGATGGATTGTTTCATTTCCATAACTCACCTCTCTTATGTACCGGCTCCTTTTCTTCTTTAAAGCGTTCCTCAGTTTCCGGTTCCGGTACCGCTCGCCGATATATGCCGCTGTGAATACGGCGCTCCATACCGCCAGAACGATAAACGCCACCGTCATTTCTGTGCTCATGTGCTTGTCCTCCTTTATGGTTTTACGCCTCTTTAAGAGATTTACGCCATGCAATGCACCGACCCATTTTTGCGCCGTCAGATTTTCTCTGAAAATATGGGCTATGGTAAAATCCGCTTTTGTCATAGGTATAAATCGCATAGCAAATACAAGGCTGGCCGTCCATATCCTCATAGAGAAGTTCAATCTCCTCATCAAAAAACTCACATGGCATTTTTGCACCTATCCAAATGATGTTCCAGCCGTCCCGATCCACTATTTTCCGAACTCTTTCTATGTCGTCTGCGTTCATGTGCTTGTCCTCCTTTATGGTTTTATTACTTGTGGTTCATTCCAAACAGAACCATTAACACCGCAATATTCCATTAATGATTCTTTAGGAATAAACCATCTTTTCCCGCGCCTAACGGCTTTGATTTTTCCCTCCCGGCAAAGACGTGATACGGTTTTTACATATTCACCGGTGATATCTGCGGCGATTTCTGTGGTTAAGACGATGGGAACGTCACACCAATCACGATAGATTTTCATTTGTTTCTCCTTTCCGCCGCCTGAGTGCGGCTATTTTATTTTGGTTTGATTGCCTGTCCTCCCAATGAGTGGTAAAATGTCAACAGGGAGGAGGTGACCAAATGAAAGAATTTAATGACTTTATTCAATACGCAAAAGAACATATTAATGAAATCCAATATGATACAGTTTCTTCATTGCAAAACGAATGGAATCAAGGACTTACTCTTTCAAAAGAAGATGTTTTCCTAATCACAAAAATTTCTAATCAGCAGACAATGGCTTTGCTTCGTCATTATCATCAATGGCTTCAATCGCAGAAATAACGCCGTTGTTAATACTTTGCTGAATTTCAGTGTCATTTTTGACCGATTCGTTTGAACGATATATCTCTTTTCCATCACAAAAAAGTGAAACCGTTTCATATTGCCGCTCTTGTATCGCTACTACAAGGGCGGCTATTTCTTTTGGCTCCGCCTTGATCGTAATTTTCATATCTCTCACCCCACTTCCTTTTCGTTTGTAGTGGCCTGTCCAGCAAGTTTTTGCTATAATGTGCTTGAGGTGTACAAAAATGGAAATCTATTTTGACAAAAGAACAATCAAAATTTTACGGTACATTCGACGTTGTGGAGATAGGGGAACGTCATGGGGAAATTTACGCAGAAAATATAAAGAATCTGCGAATGTTTTCTTATTAGAATCGCTTTCAAAGGAAAGATACATTGCTACAAAAAACGAAAAAGGCGAATGGATTGATTTTAAAGATTGGGGCGGAAATTCAAATCAAGAATTTCGTTCTTATTGCGCTCCAAGAGGAAACGAGTTTCTTGAAAAAAGGTTGTTCAACTTTTGGAAATGGGTTCTTCCAACCATAATATCTACATTAGCCTTAATCGTGAGCGTATTGTCTGCTATTTTCCCTGGAATAATTAAAGTAATATTGCTAAAATAACAGCGACAACCCCTACAGCTATTCCCAACAATGCAAATTTGTTAGATCGGTCAATCCGACAGCTTTGTGCCTGCATTTGTTCAAAGACCCAGTCTGCGCTAAACAGTTGAACACCGTCAACCTTGACAATATGTGGAGTGTTTTTTACTTCGCTGTTGAGGTCAAATGAATTTTTGCCTTGTTCCATGTCCTTCACCCGGCTTCCTTTCTTAGTGATTTTGAGTGTTGTGTTTAAAGCACGGTTTGGTATCTTTTTAAGATACTTTCGAGGTAAAAAATATATTGCTTACATCTCGATTACTAAGACGATATCTATTTTTAATAAAGCAAATTTCGCCTTGAGTAAATTCAGCGCCATTTGATTCATTAATCTTGGCATTAAGCCTTGATAAGCTGATACCCATAGCTTTTGCTAAATTAAGCTGCGTCTTATCGTAACGTACAATAAATGACTTTAGCAAAGCCTTGTTCAATGTAATCACCTGCTTTCTGTTTGCATCTTTTTAAGATACTTAAAGTTTACCACTCCTCATGTATCTTGTCAAGATATTTTTCTTGATTTTTTCAAAAAAAGTGATATAATTAGGATACGGTTATAATAGGGGGTGATATATTGACCACCGGAGAAAAAATTAAACAATTACGCATGGCCTTAGGAATGTCCCAGGAAGAACTCGGAAAAATTGTGGGAGTAAAGAAAGCGGCTATATACAAATATGAGAATGGCATTGTTGTTAACTTAAAACGCTCTACCATTGAAAAATTGGCTTCGGCTTTAGGAACCACCCCTATGTATTTATTAAACTTAGAAGAAAAACCCACCGCTGATGATAGCGATGGGTTATCCAAAGAGGAAATAGAATTGCTTAAATCTCTTTCAAAAGCAGATCGAGATATTGTTTTCTCTATTGCTCGTCAGATGAAGCAGAGAGAAAATGAACCAAATCAATAAGTTGCTTTTTATGTTTTTGATTAAGAGTACCGATTAATTGGATTTCACCGTACTCCTCATCAGAGGGGCCAAAGACCACACTCGATTCGCTTTTAAGATCTGCCGTATTCGTTTTAGTATTCTGTTTCAATATTTTCCGCCCCTCTCTTTATAAAACGTTTGTTCTTTTTGTGCCTTTATTATAGCACACAAAAATTTAAAATCAAGAGGTTTTGAAAATATTTTTCCCAAAATGGGAACGTGAAATATTAGCACATTGACAAAAATAAAATGACCGTCCAGAGCGGCAACTCTGAACGGCCTGAAATCTGGATAGTGACGAGTGATCACATACCCAAATAAATTGTAGCATATTTGGAAAATATGTCAACATTTAGGAGGAATATGTTATGGGTATGTTTACAAAAGGACAGCAGAGGGCAGCAGAAAATGTTTATGAGACACTGAGACAGTATTTAAAACCTAAAGATGGGGGCGTTCATGTTGTAATGGTCAACAGCTTTAGTAAACTTGGAAATCAAAGTTTTGGTTGCGAAGATAAATACACAACTCAGATTGATTACATTTTGCATTGTATGCAAATAGACGGTTATATAATTTTAGATGTGAAATTTAACTCAATACAGGGTCAGGGATTAACTGGTAATACAGAAGGTTTTCACACTCTTATTACTTATAAATAATTCTATATGGGGAGAAATCTATGAAAATATTTATGGAATTAAAAGATGGGGAATTGTCTGTTTTTAACCAGAGCGGGAGAGGAATACCAGCAGTCTTAACCGAAGAGGAAAAGCGTTTTGTAAATATCGCCCTAAAAAATATATTAAATAACAATACTTATAAAAATAGGGTATCTATTGATAGAAGATGTCAAAATTATGTTACCGTCTCTTTAGATGAAAATTACGATTTTTTTAGGTTTAAGATAGGGATTAAATCAAAATGGTTTTCAATTTGGCCAGCTCCGCAAGATAAAAAAGATGATAGATTTAACATAGTTCAAAAGAAGAATATTATACATTGGAAAGTTCCTATTAGCGTTATAGAAGATATTGAAAATTACATTGATTTAATCGATAATTCTGCGGGATATGCAGATGAACAAACAAAAAAATAACCCCCGTCTCAATCCATCTTGGATAAAGCGGGGGAGCTTATTGACAAATAGAAAAGAAGCGGTTACAATAAAAGCGTAAGGTGCTATCGTTGAGACGGTTAGCCCCTCTATTCGGTCGAAGTAACCGCTAGTTTCGAGGCTGGGCGGTTACTTCTTTTTTATTGCCAAAACAAGGCTTATAATGCCGATTAGCACAAGCGAATACTGAAACAGTTCCGCATATGTAACCATAAGCACCACCCTCCTTTCCAGGAGGGGAAAAAGAAAGTATAACGTCCCTCCTAAAGAGAAAGGGACTAACCGCCTACCGTTGCGATAACACCTTACGCTGTGAATTATAACATCTGGCTTTTTATTTGTCCAGTAAACATGATGGATTTTAATTGCACCGGATTCGAGGCAATTAAACAGGGCAATAAAAAATCCCCCACCGGTTGCAGCCGATGGGGGATAAAATAGAACAGCTTACCCAAAGTGGATAATGCGTCCGAACAACGAAATTATACCACTTTCTGGGTAGGCTTGGCAAGTCTTACTTTGGAGGTGGTTTTTATTATGGCAAAAAGCAATGCAAAATATAACGGACGTGTCTGCGTCCGCGTTTATCTGGGCAGAGTGGACGGAAAACCAAAATATAAAGCCTGCTATGGAAAAACACAGAGAGAAGCTGAGAGGAAAGCGCAAGAGGTTAAAGAGGCTTTGCATCGGGGATTAAATCTTGCGTCACAAAATGACACCTTTGAACACTGGGCAAAAGAATGGTTAAAAATTAAAGAAACCGAAGTATCTGAGAGATGGTATAAAAATTTAGAGGGTTATGTTGACGGATTATCCGCTTTAAATAATTTAGAAGTAAAAAAAATAAAAGCAGCAGATATTCAATCGTTGCTGTTGGAAAGAGCAAGAAAAAACCCAAAAACTCATAAACCTACTTCAAGAAGAACATTAAAAGGGTATAGAGATACCGCTGAACAAATTCTACAGTTGGCGATTGATAATAGGGTAATGGACTATAATCCGGCTAGAGCAGTTAAGCTCCCAGCCGGGCAGCCTAAAGAGCAGCGTAGGGCATTGACAGAAGTAGAACAACAGTGGATTTTAAATACCCCTCATAGGGCAAAGCGAGCAGCTATGATTATGATGTATTCCGGATTGAGAAGGGGAGAGCTGATCCCATTAACTTGGGGAGACATCGATTTTAAAGAGCGGACAATACGTGTAAATAAATCTGTTGAGATGGTAAATGGCTGCTCCGTTCTTAAGTCTGGTGCAAAAACACAAGCTGGAAATAGAACAGTTAATATTCCTATTATATTGGTTGATTATCTAAAGGAAGAATTGAAAAAGGAAAAAGAAAAAGGCACTGTTCCCGTTCTTGTATGTCCATCAGCATCTGGCAAGATGATGACTGAAAACGCCTGGCGCCGCATGTGGGAATCGTATCTAATTGATCTCAATTTTAAGTATGGGAATAACATTGACAAAAAAGGCAAGAGAGCAAAATCAAAATATAATAGTAACGGAATCGTTTTGACGATTCCTAATATAACTGCACATTGGCTGAGGCATACTTTTGCCACGATGCTTTATCTTTCTGGAGTTGATGTACTAACAGCAAGGGATCAATTAGGTCATAGCGATATCAAAACTACGCTTGAAATATATACTCATTTGGATCAGCAATACAAAAAGAAAAATATTTGCAAATTGGACGAATACTTGCAAAATAAAGCTTCATATTGACTTTTGGGATTCAATGGTGTATTATATGTTACGGCTTAACATGTGCATCAAAATGTGTATCGAATGTTAAAAATACTAGATATAATCGGAAGATATATTAGATTCCGATTCTGAAGGCCGGGGGTTCGAATCCCTCCGGGCGGGCCATGATTGGGTGACAAAAAAGATGTCACCCAATTTTTTCAGTATTCATGCGGGT
>OFMK01000596.1_pt1 | contig 35994 bp, 38 predicted proteins | sample 1541781 | NCBI WGS metagenome assembly OFMK01 (sample SAMN04209250, study PRJEB22552) | human gut metagenome | biome: gut; material: feces | host: Homo sapiens | place: USA: Oklahoma
ACAGTGACTTGTCGCCAGTTTTAACAACTTGACATTCGCTCCACGGAAAACCTGCAAAGGCTTTTGCCCTTACAGCAACCTCACGCTTCAACACTATCAAGGTCACAACGATTTGATTATAAAGGAAAACATATGGAAATGCAAGAACTTTTTTTACTTTTTTCCAATGTACCAAAGAAAGTGCAATGTTCTTTTTTATTCGCCGGATACTTTACTGCCTTTGATATTTTTATAGTATAGAAATGAGTTTCTTCTATATATATTATCAATTCAGACTATGTAATATAGAAGAAACTCATTATTTTTTAAAGTACCTTTCGATTGCTATATATAATTTCCAAACCGATCTCTCTCCGGTTCTTTTCCTTCGCGGATTAATTGATCCAACAACAGAAAACGATATGTCTTCCCATCGTCTCCGATTCTAATCTGCTTCTTTGTCAGATTCCAGATGGTTTTCATTTCTTCCTCTGTTAATTCAAAGTCAAAAATATTCAGATTCTCTTTTATTCGCCCCGGATTGGCTGACTTTGGAACAGCGCCAAATTCATTTTGAATATGCCAGCGAAGAATAATCTGCCCCGGTGTTTTCTGATGCTTCCTGGCAATCTCTGCGATTCCATGATCTTTGAGTGGACTGTCCACTTTTACCGTTTCCTCTATTTCTTTCGTCTTGCTGTCTTTTCTGCTTTCTCCCGCTGCCGCAAACGGACTCCAGGCGACAGGAAATACATCATGATCCTTACAGTAGTCCACAATCTCATGCTGCACCAGATACGGATGCATTTCAATCTGATTTACCATCGGCATAATGCCTGTTTCATGAGCGCATGCTTCCATATGTTCCGGATAAAAATTACTGACACCAATTGCCCGAATCACGCCTTCTTCATAGCATCTCACCAGCGCTTTCCACGTGGAAACATACATATCTTTTCCCGGCCAATGCACTAAAAACAAATCAATTTGTTCCAGACCCAAACGCTGTCTGGAGGCTTCCACCGCCCTTAACGTATTATCATATCCCTGAAACCGATTCCGAACTTTTGTCGTCACAAAAATATCTTCTCTTCTTTTTCCAGACCGGCGAATTCCTTCTCCAACGGCCTCTTCATTTAAATACACCTGCGCTGTGTCGATTCCACAATATCCCTGTTCTAATGCATACTTTACCATCTCGCTGCATTGTTCATCTTTCAATTTCCATGTTCCAAACCCCAGTACAGGCATTTTTACTCCATTACTCAATGTTCTTGTCAAGTTCATTTTCATTCCCTCCAAAGAAAAAGATAACAGGGTGCACCACTCCGGGCACACCCTGTTTTCAAAATGACGATTATTCCATATTTGCGTGACGCTTAAATAAATCTTCATTCGTTTGGTTTGTAATTTTCATTAAATCCATTACCATTGCATCATAAGTAATCCAGCTTAACTCCTCAAAAGAAGAACCGGATGCCTGAACGCTTTTTTTGCCTTCTCCTTTTACTTTTTCGGTTTCTCCCGGAATTTTAATACATGCGTCTGCCATAGATCCAATTTTATTTTCCGGAAACATCGTAAGCGTTGCAACTTTTGCTCCCTGATCCTTTGCTTTTTTACTGTTAGACACTAAACTTGCCGTATTTCCGGATCCTGAGCCAACAATCAAAAGATCTCCTTCCTGAATGGATGGGGTTGTTGGTTCTCCAACAAAGTATACAGTATATCCAAGGTGCATTAAGCGATTTGAGAATCCTCTCGCTGCAAATCCGGAGCGTCCCGCACCACCGATAAAAATTCTTTTTGCTTCTACAATTAATTTTTCTACAGCTTCCAATTCTTCATTATTTATTAGTTCCGCATTTTCTTTCAACTCATCGAGAATTGCAAAAATATTCTTTGCTTCTTTCATGATATCATCTCCCTGTTCTTTACAACATTGCTTCTTTGATTGCCTTTGCTTCTGCCACCGGATCCTCTGCGTTTCCAATCGCACTTCCCACAATGACAATTTCCGGTTTTAATGCTACATATTTTTCAATGGTTTTGCTGTTAATTCCTCCGGCAACTGCAATCTCCGCTTTTTTAGAACACCCGACCATAACTTCTAAGTCCTGAATTGGTTCCCTTCCAACTGCCTGCGCATCTGCTCCTGTATGTACCGCCAAAACATCCACTCCGATTTCTTCTAATTCTGCTACTTTTGCAGGAATATCTTCAATCGTAATCATATCTACCACTAATTTTTTTCCATAATCCTGCGTAGCCTTAAATGCACCTTTTACAGTTAATACATCGGCTGCGGCACATACTGTAACATAGTCAGCTCCGGCTTTGATTGCATTTTCTGCCTCAAAGTATCCTCCGTCCATAATCTTGCAGTCTGCTAAAATTTCTTTATCTGGAAATGCTTTTTTCAATGCTGCAACTGCATCGTTCCCTGCACCTAAGCATAATGGCGTCCCCACTTCAAGGATATCCACATAATCCTTTACTTTTTCCACCAATTCAATGGCTGCCTCTGTTTTCATTTCGTCTAAAGCTAACTGTAATTTCATTTTTATTTCCTCCTGAAATCTATCTCTATTTTTTATTTTCTGACTAGCGATTGTACTGTTCTTTTAATTCCTTATAATATTTTACAATCTCCTGATACATTCTGCTGCCTTCTTCAATTCCGGTATAATGCTCAATTGCGTTCTCTATACCATTTTCATTCACATAAGCAAGCAATTCTGCAGATTGTTCATCTTCTTTGACATCAAATAGGAAAGCTGCTGCAATTCCTTTTAAAAGCATCTCGTTTTTCAGCCCTTTTTCTTCACACTGTACTGCAGGTCCTACCAGACGATCCTCATGCCCAAGCTTACGGATTGGGGCTCTGGATATACGCGCCACTGTATCCACAATTCCCGGGGTTAAAAAACGATTCAGAGCAAAGTCAATATAATTTACCATTTCCTCATGAGTAAATCCGTGTTTTTGCTCTAACAATGCCGCAACCTCCAACATTACAGTTCTTGTCATGTTTACGTTATCTTCTGAAGCAAAATAATCCTGAATAATTTCATATCCCATTAAATGTGCCATATATCCGGACCATGCATGCCCGCAGTTAATCGTATATAATTTTCTCTCCAGGAATTTTTGAAGATTATCTGTGTACTCCGCTCCCTGAATCGGAGGATTGGACGGGTCTGTCAGCTTATCCACTTCCACTGCCAATTCATGATCTTTTCCGATTTCAATTCCGTCTCTTCCATCACGATCTGTTCCGAATACCATACGGTCTACCGCAGTATTTGGAATTGCCGCAATTTGATCCACTTCCTCCTCTGTGAGAATTCCCGTTGCCACAATTTCCTTTTTCAACATATCTCCACAGAATAATGCATTTTCACAAGGGATAACATTGATTTTTTCTTTTCCTGCATCCAATCTCGCTTTCAGACCTTTCGCAAGATTCCCTGCAATTTTCGGGAAATTATCTGCCAACACCGCTGTTGTCACAAGGTCTGCATCCTTGATTGTTTCGGTAACCTCGTCCGGCTGTGTAATCGGAGACAGCGCAGAAACTTTATCAATCTCTTTTCTCTTATAATTTTCTTCAATCACATAAAGATAATAATTGTGATATTGATTCAGTTCCTCGTTTACTTTTTCATTTACATCCACAAACACAATTTCGTATCCCGTGTCGTGAAGTAAATCAGCAATAAAACCTCTTCCAATTTTTCCTGCACCAAAATGCACCGCTTTCATCTGAATTCCTCCTAACATCTCTTACATTAAAAATTTATAGTTTTATACCTCAATCCCCGGGGATTTCGCATCGTAATCAAGCAATTCCTTCAACTCATCATCCAGTCTCAAAACTGTCAAAGCCGCTCCATTCATATCTAAGGATGTCACATAATCGCCGATCCATACTTTATAGACAGACAATCCCTGTTCCCTTAAATATGCTTCTACTTCGTCGTACAACACATACAATTCCATTATTGGCGTAGCGCCAAGTCCGGAAAGCAGCACTGCAACTTCATCACCTCCTGCCGGTTCCAGATCTTGAATCACAGCCTCTGCCATATCTCTGGCTATTTCTCTGGCAGGTTTCATTTTCTGGACATTCATTCCCGGCTCTCCGTGATGACCGATTCCAAATTCTAAATTTCCATCCTCAATCTGAAAATTCGGATGTCCCACTGCCGGAATTGCACAAGGCTCCAGCCCTACACAAATGCTTCTTGTATTATCAACTGCTTTTTGTGCTGTTTGGATCACCTCATCTAAATCAGCCCCTAAAGCAGCCTTGGCTCCACCGACTTTCCACATGAAAACGCCGCCTGCAATTCCATGTCTCTTCTCTTTTGTCTCTTTGGGAGAAGACGCCACATCGTCTGTTGCTGTCACAAATTTCACCGTCACTCCCTGTTTCCTGGCTTTCCGCACCGCCATTTTGACATTCATATTATCTCCGGCATAATTTCCAAATAAACAAGCCACGCCTTTGCCGGAATCAGCTTCCATAAATGCATCGTAAAACGCCTGTGCAGACGGTGATGAAAAAACTTCTCCAACTGCTACCGCATCCATCATATTTTTTCCCACATACCCAAGAAATGCCGGTTCATGTCCACTTCCTCCTCCGGTCACCAATCCTACTTTTCCTTCCACCGGAGCATCTTTATACTTTACAACACGATCATTTTTTTCAGAGCGCACAATCAAATCACTATGCGCTTTCACAAATCCCTTTACCATATCTTCCACGATATAATCTGGATCATTGACAAACCTCTGCATCTTTCGCTCCCTCTATTCTAAATTTGTATGTCTTTCCATCATCTCTTCACTGGTCTGATGAAGATCATCCATCAGAGTCATAATGACGCTGTCATATACCAGCCAGCTCATCTGTTCAAATAAATTTCCCATGGGCTGGAGAGACTCTGCCAGATTTTTTTCTCCTTCTGCCTTTTTCGGTGTGGACCCCGGAACCGTTACAATAACATCTGCCATATTCCCAATGGTATGGTCTGGAAACATTGTGACCGTTGCGATTTTTGCTCCGACAGCTTTTGCCTTTTCCCCCATCACAATCAGGCTCTTCGTTGTTCCTGATCCAGACCCCAGAACCATTAAATCTCCTTCTTTAATTGGCGGACAGGAAATTTCACCTACAAAATGCACATCAAATCCCATATGAAGCAGACGATTTGTAAAACCTCTTGCCGCCAGACCTGAACGTCCAGCCCCTGCCAAAAAGATTTTTCCTGCATGTTTCACTGCATCTGCCAGACTCTGTACATCCTCTTCCTGCACCATACCGGAAAACTTTGATAATTCATCTGTGATAACTTTTAATTTCTTTGCCTCCATAAGAGTCCTCCTAATTAATTCTCACATTTTGTTGTGTCTTTATGTGTTGTTTTGTTGTTTTATAGCGTTATCATACATCTGCACACCACATTTGTCAATGGTTTTTCCTTTAATAATGTGTATTTTTGAGTTTTTTTGTGTATCATTTGACTATATTCATGATATATTATAAAATAATCTTAATAATACATATAAAGAGGAGGATCCTTATGGGGAAATTAATTGCCGCGGAACGGCAAAAAGAAATTTTACAGCTTCTCCATGATAACGGCAGCGTAAAAATCGGACAGCTTGCTGAACAATTTGAAGTTTCCCGGGAAACCATTCGGCGTGATTTGTCCTATTTAAACGAAATCGGTGCCGCACAGAGAAGCCACGGAGGCGCAACCTCCATGTATGAATTTGGCAGTAATATACCAATTGAGACAAGAATCAACAAAGATGCCGCGCTAAAAACAAAGCTCTGTGAAAAAGCTTTGGAATTTATCCCTCAGACAGGCGTTATCTATTTGGATGCGGGCAGTACCATGGTTCATATGGCAAAACTTCTGGCAAAACGTTCAAAATGCACCATTGTCACCTGCTCACTCAGCGCCGCCAACGTGCTGGTGCACAGTGATAATACCACAATTATCACCGGAGGACAGCTGAACGCAAATATGTCTGCGGAAGGATTTCAGACAACCAATTTTATTAATAATCTAAAAGTTGCAGTCTCCTTCCTCGGAACCAACGGCTTTGAACAGCACAGAGGTCCCGCAGTCTCTGATTTTGCAGACGCTCAGACAAAACAGGCAATTCTTCCGAATTCCAAACTAAATATTGTAATTTCTGACAGCTCAAAAGCATTTGCATCTGCTTTAATCCAGTATGCAAGCTGGAGAGACATTGATTATTTTGTCACCGACAGCGGACTGCCGAAACCACTCTATGATATGATCAGTGAATTAACCAATGTTGTCCTTGTCGATGTATAAAAAAAGTAGTTCGATTCTGCCCATGAATCGAACTACTTTTTACATATTTTAGTACTCAATGCATATTGCACGAGTGACTGGCTTTTCTAAAATTTCCGAAAACGTTCATATCGCTGATTTACAATCTCTTCTGGTTCCATTTTATCATACCTGGAGAGAAAATCTAAAATCATTTTTTTCATCTGCTCTGAAATTTCAAGAATATTGTCAATACATGCCGGTTCAGGCTCTCTGATTACCTGCTCCACAATTCCCAGCTCTTTTAAATCCTGTGCCATAATTTTCATAACCTTTGCCGCCTCTGAAGCACGGTTCCCGTCCTTCCAAAGAATTGCGGCAAAGCCTTCCGGAGACAAAACAGAATATGTTGAATTTTCCATGCTCCATACCTCATTGCCCACAGCCATGGCAATCGCTCCTCCGCTGCCTCCTTCTCCAATCATAATTGAGAGAATGGGCACTTTTAAATTAGACATTTCAAAAAGATTCCGGGCAATCGCTTCTCCCACGCCGCCTTCTTCCGCTTCCAGTCCGCAAAAAGCTCCCGGCGTATCTACAAACAAAATAATAGGCCGATGAAATTTCTCCGCCTGCTTCATTAACCGCAAAGATTTCCGATACCCTTCCGGCGAAGGCATTCCGAAATTCCGTTTGATATTCTCTTTTGTAGAGCGCCCCTTCTGCTGTCCAATAACCGTAACCGCTCTTCCTCCGATGGATGCCAATCCGCCGACAATTGCCTTATCATCACCAAAATAGCGGTCTCCGTGCAGCGACATGTAACGATCGAAAATCGTAGAAATGTAGTCAAGACTGGTCGGGCGCTCCGGAGATCTTGATATCTGAACCCGCTCCCACGGTGTAAAATTCTTACTCATATTCACAACTCCTTATGATGGTCACTAACACCTTCCGCAAATTTTTTCGTTCTACAATTTTGTCAACGAATCCATGCTCCAGCAAAAACTCTGACTTTTGAAATCCTTCCGGAAGTTTCTGCCCAATGGTTTGCTCGATCACCCGAGGACCTGCAAATCCAATCAGCGCTCCCGGCTCCGCCAAAATCACATCGCCAAGCATCGCAAAGCTTGCAGTCACCCCTCCGGTTGTTGGATCTGTCAGAACCGTAATATACAAAAGTCCGGCCTCATCATGGCGTCTTAATGCGGCAGATGTTTTTGCCATCTGCATCAGCGAGATGATTCCTTCCTGCATTCTGGCTCCTCCAGAGCAGGTAAAGATGATAACAGGAAGTCTCTGTGCCGTAGCTCTCTCTACAGTGCGGGTAATTTTTTCTCCCACAACTTCCCCCATACTTCCCATCATGAAGTCTGCCCCCATGACAGCAATCGCCACATCCTTGCCTCCAATTTTTCCTTTACCGGTCACTACTGCTTCATCCAGATTGGTAACAGATCTCTGGCGTTCCAGTTTACTCTTATATCCGGGAAAATTTAATGGATCACTGGTTTCCATTTTCGCATCCCACTCTTCAAATGTATCTTTGTCCAAAACCATTGCAACCCTGGATCTTGGACGAATCCGAAAATAATTTCCGCAAAAAGGACATACTGAATCATTTTCCATCAGATCCTCATTGTAAACCGGTTTCCCGCAGGAAGTACATTTTTGAAACAGTCCTTCCGGCGCCTGATATTCTAAAAGTGTGTCCTTCGCCTTGCGTACTCTCTCTGCCTGCATTGCCTCTTGAGGCGTTAAAGTCCGCTTTTTAAACATATCCTTTAATGACATTCTTCTCCCAGCTCCTTTTGGAATCTTTCAATAAATCCGGTATCCACATTGCCACTGATAAAATCCGGATGATTGATAATTTCATATTGATAGTCAATATTAGTTTTAATTCCTTCCACGACCAATTCTCCAAGTGCATTTCTCAGCTTTCGCAGTGCCAGCTCCCGATTCTTATCATAGACAATTAATTTTGCAACCATGGAATCGTAAAACGGCGGAATTTCATATCCTGCAAACAATGCAGAATCAATTCGGACTCCTTTGCCTCCCGGAAAATGTATATTTGACACTGTTCCCGGGCTCGGCATGAACTCATGCTTTGTATCCTCTGCATTGATTCTCACTTCAATGGCATGTCCATGAACCTGAATTTCTTCCTGACTGTAGGTTAAATGCTGTCCGGCTGCAATGCGAATCTGTTCCCGAATCAAATCAATTCCAGTGACCCATTCCGTGACCGGATGCTCCACCTGAATCCTTGTATTCATTTCAATAAAATAAAAATCTCCATGCTTATCTCTTAAAAATTCTATGGTCCCGGCGCTGTAATATTCTGCAGCCCTGGCTGCTTTCACTGCAATCGCACCCATTTCCCTGCGCGTTTCTTCATCAATTGCCGGCGATGGCGACTCTTCAATTAGCTTTTGATGTCTTCTTTGGATGGAACAATCACGCTCTCCGAGATGAACAACATTTCCAAATTTATCCGCAAGAATCTGAAATTCAATATGGCGCGGGTTCTCAATATACTTTTCAATGTACATGGTGCCGTCCCCAAAGGCATTTTCCGCCTCCAGCTTCGCGGTTTCAAAGATGTGCTCAAATTCATCTCCGCAGGCACATACTCTCATCCCTTTTCCGCCGCCTCCTGCGGATGCCTTGATCATCACAGGATACCCCATTTCATCCGCAATTTTTTGACCTTCTGCGGCTTCATAAACTGCCTCTTTTGTTCCCGGAACCACCGGAACCCCCGCCTCGATCATTGTCTTTCTGGCCTCTGATTTATTTCCCATTCGGTCAATAATCTCTGCCGACGGTCCAATAAACGTAATGTTGCATTTCTGACACATCCGAACAAATTTGCTGTTTTCTGATAAAAACCCAAATCCCGGATGAATAGCATCAGCTCCTACAGCCATTGCAGCTCCAATCACACGCTCCATATCAAGATAGCTGTCTTTTGCCGGAGCAGGTCCGATACAAACCGTCTCATCTGCCAGCTGTGCATGCAGCGCATCCCGGTCTGCCTCGGAACAAATTGCCACAGATATAATATCCATCTCACGACAAGCTCGGATAATGCGTACTGCAATTTCTCCTCTGTTCGCAATTAAAATTTTCTTAAACATTAAGAAACACCCTCTCTTATCCAATCATAAATGTGATTTCAGCAGATGCAACCATCTTTCCATCTACTTTTGCAATGCCCTTTGCAACGCCTACCGGGCCCTTGACCTTTATCATTTCAACTTCCAGACTCAATACATCTCCCGGCACAACTTTTCCTCTGAATTTCGCCTTATTTACGCCTCCGAGAAATGCAATTTTTCCCCGATATTCATCTGCTGACAGCGCGCAAACAGCCCCTGTCTGTGCCAACGCCTCAATGATCAGAACTCCCGGCATCACCGGTTCCTGTGGAAAATGCCCTGCAAAAAACGGCTCATTGTATGTAACACATTTTTTCCCGACAATGCGCTTTCCCTCTTCCATTTCCTCTACGCGGTCCACCAGCAAAAAAGGACTTCTGTGAGGAATGATCTTCATAATCTCTTTTATATCCAACATGACTTCTTCCTCCTACTGAACTACAACCAGAGTTTGTCCATACTCTACCATTTCGCCGTTTTCCACAAGAATTGCTGCAACTGTTCCGTCATATTCACTCTCAACTTCATTCATTAGCTTCATAGCTTCTACAATTCCAATGACCTGTCCTTTTTTTACAGAATCACCGACAGATACAAATGGCTCTGCGCCTTCTGCAGGCGCCGCATAAAAAGTCCCAACCAATGGCGCTTTCACTTCGTTTCCGGTCACTGTCTCATCTTTTGAATCCGTTTCTTCCGGCAACGAGGGCTCCACAGAAATCGGCTCCGGCGTTGCGGTTCCAAGCGAAGCTGCGCCAGCCTCGAAATACTTTGCTTTTTTCTTTGCGATGCGAATGGAAAACTCATCATTTTCGTATTCAAATTCATCAATCTCAGCTTCGGAAACTGCTGAAATTAATTCTTTCATTTCTTTTATTTTCATTGAAGTAAGCCCCCCCTAATCCTCAAATTTCTTCAGAAGAAGTGTTGCATTATGACCGCCGAACCCTAAGGAATTGCTCATAACATAATTTACCTTGCGGTCTGTGACCGGCGCCAAAGTGTAATCCAGATCACATTCCTCATCCAAAACCTTCAGTCCCACCGTCGGATGAATATAGTTTTCTTCAATGGATTTCACACAAGTAATAAACTCAATGGCTCCTGCCGCTCCAAGTCCATGTCCGATCATAGACTTTGTAGAACTGATTTTTACATGGTAGGCATGCTCTCCAAGAGCTTTCTTAATTGCCATGGTCTCAAACAAATCGTTGGCGTGGGTACTTGTCCCGTGTGCATTGATATAATCAATCTGCTCTGGTTTTATTTGGGCTTCCTCCATGGCAAATTCCATCGCTCTTGCGGCTCCATCTCCGTCTTCTGCCGGAGATGTAATATGAAATGCATCGCTGGTTGCGCCATATCCCACGACTTCTGCCAAAATTTGGGCGCCTCTCTTTTGTGCATGTTCGAGGCTTTCTAAAATTACAACGCCTGCGCCCTCTCCAATGACAAAACCGTCCCTTTCTTTGTCAAATGGAATGGAAGCTCTGTTAGGATCTTCCGAAGTGCTCAGTGCAGTTAAGGAAGCAAATCCGCCCACCGCAACCGGAGTCACTGCCGCTTCGGTTCCTCCTGCAACCATCACCTCTGCCTCTCCAATCTGAATCGAACGAAAAGCTTCCCCGATCGACTGCGTTCCTGTCGCACATGCTGTTACAACATTGATGCTTTTTCCTCGCAGCCCATAGGCAATGGAAACATTTCCAGCCGCCATATTGGAGATCATCATCGGCACTGCCAGCGGCTTCACCCGCTTCGGTCCTTTGGCATCAATCACTCTGGTGGTAGCTTCTACCATTTGAAGACTCCCCACTCCTGATCCAATGGAAACTCCGATTTTTGCTGTATCTTCTTCTTCCAGATTCAAACCTGCATCCGAAATCGCTTCTCCTGCCGCTGCCACTGCATATTGTGAAAACAGTTCCATTCGCCTTGCAGCTTTTGCATCCATATAATCCTTTGCTTTAAAATCTTTGACTTCTGCTGCCAGATGTGCTTTGTACTCGGACGCATCAAAATGAGAAATCGGGGCAAATCCGATTCTCTGCGTTTTAATGCTGTCCCAAAATTCTTCCACGCTGTTTCCAATTGGGGTAATTGCCCCCATACCGGTCACAACAACTCTTTTCAAATTTTTCATTGTTTCTACTCTCCTTTACATTCCCATTCCGCCGTCTACACTAATTGTCTGACCCGTAATATAGGATGCCTTTTCTGATGCAAGAAAAGCAACTGTTTCTGCAATATCTTTTGTCTGACCCATTCTCTTTAACGGAATTGCAGAAAGCAGTCCTTCCTTCACATCTTCCGGCAAAACATCTGTCATTTCCGTCTCAATAAATCCAGGCGCAACAGCATTCACAGTGATTCCTCTGGAACCTAATTCCCTTGCCAAAGATTTTGTCATCCCAATGATGCCGGCTTTTGACGCACAATAGTTTACCTGTCCCGGATTTCCCATAACACCGGATACTGAAGACATATTGATAATATGACCGGAGCGCTGTTTGAGCATAATTCTTGAAACATGCTTCATACAATTAAACGCACCTTTTAAATTCACTTCTACGACTTTATCAAACTCTTCTTCACTCATCTTTAAAATGAGATTATCTTTTGTAATTCCCGCATTGTTTACTAAAATATCAATAGATCCAAATTCTTTTTTTACAGAAGTCATCATTTCTTTTGCAACCTGAAAATCTGAAACATCTCCCTGATATGCCTTGGCACGTCCTCCGGCTTCTGTAATCTCTCTGACTACCTCTTCCGCTTTTTCTTTCGATCCGCAGTAATTTACAATTACAGCCGCTCCATACCCTGCAAGAGTTAAAGCTGTCTCACGCCCGATTCCACGGCTTGCTCCTGTTACCACTGCAACTTTTCCTTTTAACATCAAAGAATCTCCTTTATCTTTTCCAAATCTTCTGCTTTTGCCACATTGATTGCCTTGACTGTTCGATTTATTTTGCGCATAAATCCACACAAAGTTTTTCCCGGACCGATTTCAATAAAAGTGTCGGCTCCCTCTTCGATCATCTTCTCTATAGATTGTTCCCAACGAACAGACGAATAAACCTGTTTCCCCAGAAGCTCTTTCACCTCATCTGCTTTTGAAACAACCTCCGCCGTTGTATTAGATATATAAGGAACAACAGGGTCCTTTACTTCAACCTCTTTCAAAACATCCAAAAGCTTTTCCCCTGCTTCCTGAAGCATCGGAGAATGGAACGGACCACTGACTTTTAATGGCAGCACTCTTTTCGCTCCTGCTTCCTTCAACGCTTCTCCTGCCAGCTTCACAGCTTCTGTCTCACCGGAAATTACAATTTGTCCAGGACAATTATAGTTTGCAATGGTTACAATTCCGTGAACCTTCGGTAAAACCGCCTCAATTTCTTCTTTTTTCATGCCGAGGACCGCAGACATCGCCCCTTTTCCTGCCGGAACGGTATCCTGCATGAGAATTCCTCTCTGCCGTACAACTTTGACTGCGTCTTCAAAGCGCATAACCCCGGATGCCACCAGGGCACAATATTCTCCAAGACTTAACCCTGCTGTAAAATCTGGTTTTACTCCCATCTCATCAAGCTTTCTCAAAATTGCCACACTGGCGGTCACCATTGCCGCCTGTGTATATTCCGTAATATGTACCTCATCATTTTCTTCAAAGCAAAGCTTTTTTACATCAATATCTAAAACCTCATTGGCCTGATCAAAAATTTCCTTGCTGCACGCAAAAGCATCATAAAAATCTTTTCCCATGCCAACGTACTGTGCTCCCTGTCCAGGAAACATAAACACGATTTTACCCATAATCCTCACCTCACAAAATCAACTTCTTTGCCTCTTCTAAATCTTTGGCTTTCGCCAGATATCAGTTCCTGAAAATGTTCTCCCGTATGCAAGCATCCGTCGTTTCTTCAGGAACTGCTGTCTGGCTCAATGCTTTTTAAAATTAGTTTGATCTTCAAAATATTTTCTTCAAAAAATTGACTTATAACAATATTGTTATAAGCCAATCTTATAAAATCCTTAGTCTTCTACACCTTTGTCTTTTAAGTAATTGATTACATCTTCTACTGTATTCAGTTCTGCAAGATCATCAGATGGAATCTCCACATCATATTCTTCTTCTAATGCCATTACCAATTCAAACAGGTCCAAGGAATCTGCCTCTAAGTCATCTTTAAAAGAAGCCTCTAACGTAACTTCATCTTCACTGACACTTAACTGCTCTGCAATGATCTCTTTCATCTTCTCTAACATAATCGTTCTCCTTCATACTTCTTAATTAAGTTGATTCTCAAAGTATACATTTATCTACCTTTGCTTGTCAAGCATTCCTGCAGATTTTATTATACTAAGGTATGTTAAATTATGCAAGTAAATCAAATCGTTGAGTTCCGCGAATTTTCCATGTATTCACAAAATGCTCAAACTTTTATCACATTTTGCTCATAGTTTTATCACACTTTCGTTAGCTTTTTCCCTTAAAGTTAATAGAAGCCATAGAAAAGGAGGCCAAATTATTGATAGAAGTAAAACATCTTATGAAAAAATATGGAAATCATCAGGCGATCTGCGATCTGTCATTTCATATTGCAAAAGGAAAAATCTACGGATTTCTCGGACCAAACGGCGCCGGTAAGTCTACGACAATGAACATCATGACCGGATACATCGGGGCAACCGCGGGAGAGGTCCTCATTGACGGCACAAACATTTTGGAGGAACCTGAAAAAGCAAAAAAATCCATTGGATATCTTCCTGAGATTCCACCATTATATCTTGACATGACCGTCAGAGAATATTTAAATTTTGCTGCAGAATTAAAGAAAATTCCCAAGCGAAACCGTTCCAGGGAAGTATCTAAGGTTTTAGAACTTGCAAAACTTCAGGATGTAGAAAACCGCTTAATCCGAAATCTGTCCAAAGGCTACCGGCAGAGAACCGGTCTTGCCTGTGCAGTGCTTGGTTTCCCAAAGATTATCATTCTGGACGAACCGACTGTCGGACTTGATCCAAAACAGATGATTGAAATTCGCCAGTTGATCCGGACCTTAGCCAAAGATCATACTGTCATTTTAAGTTCCCACATTTTAGCAGAAGTGCAGGAAATCTGCGACTATATTCTAATTATATCCAAGGGAACACTGATTGCAGAAGGCACACCAAAGCAGTTGGAAGAACTTGCATACACAAAGTCTTCCATCGAACTCACCATTCGATCTGACGCAAAAACCATCCAAAAAACCCTTGATTCCATCGACTCCGTCGAGGAGATACAATGGCTCGGGCACACAGAAGATTCCTGCAGCATCGAAATCAGCACAAACAGCGATGCAGAAGAACTCTGTTCCTCTCTCTCGCTTGCTTTTGCAGAACAAAAGATTCCGATAACCCAAATGTATGTAAGCAAAGCAACCTTGGAAAATATCTTCCTGGAGCTTACAAATTCCGAAAATCATTTCGACACCAAAGGAGGTCTTACAGATGAAAGCAATCTATAAAAGGGAGATCCATTCCTATTTCAATTCCATGATTGGATGCGTTTTTGCTGCATTTCTAACCATCATCGGCGGAATTTATTTTATGGTTTATAACTTAAACAGCGGCTATCCCTTTTTCTCTTACTCGCTTGCAGGGGTTATTTTCATGCTTCTTGTTTCTGTTCCGGTGCTCTCCATGAAATCTTTTGCAGAAGACCGAAAAAATAAAACGGATCAGCTTCTTTTAACCTCTCCTGTTTCTCTGACAGAAATTGTTCTGGGAAAATATCTTGCAATGATTACAGTTTTTGCGGTTCCCTGCGTTATCTATTGCTTATTTCCTTTGATCATTAAATTGCAGGGAACCGCACACCTTCTTGTAGATTATTCTTCCATTTTGGCTTTCTTCCTTTTAGGATGTGTCTATATTGGAATCGGCATGTTTTTATCTTCTCTGACAGAGAGTCCGGTCATTGCAGCCATCAGCACATGTGCCGCCTTATTTTTCTTCTATTTGCTGGATAATCTGCTTGCCTATATGCCCACAAGTGCAGTCAGTAATCTTATCATATTGATTTTCATGATCACAGCTGCCGCCGGAATTGTTTATCATATGACCAAAAATCAAGTCATTGCCGGCAGTATTGAGCTTCTTGGCATCATTACGGCAATTGCGGTTTATTTTATCAAATCATCCCTTCTGGAAAGTTTATTTACAAACCTTCTGGAACATCTTGTTTTGACAGATATTTTTTACAACTTCTCCCAAAACTATATCTTTGATCTTGGGGGGCTGTTTACCTATATAACTCTGATCGCTCTTTTGGTATTTTTAACAATTCAGACTTTCCAGAAAAGACGATGGAGCTAGGAGGATATTCACATGGAAAAAATCAAAAAACTATTTCAAACCAACGATTCCAAACGCGGTGCTTTCAGTCTTACCATGACTGCCGCAGTCATCGGAATTGTTATTCTATTAAATCTTCTTGTTGGATTCATTCCGCAGAAAACAAGACAAATTGACATCAGTGATACAAATATTTATGAAATTTCCTCAAAAAGTCAAAAACTATTGAAAAATTTAGATCAAGATGTCACATTGTATGTGCTGGCTGAAAAAGATCAAGCCGACGACAGAATCCGCACATTTTTAAACAAATATGCATCTATCTCTGGAAAAATCAAGATCCAATGGATTGATCCGGTACTACATCCATCTGCTCTGACCAAATATGGCGTAGAAGCAAATACAATTGTTGTATCATCCAAAAAGACAAATCGAACAACTTCCGTTTCTTTTGATGATATTCTAATAACATCTTCTTCCTATTATAATACTTCATCGTCTGCTTCTCAATTCGACGGTGACGGACAGCTTACCAGTGCAGTCAATTATGTTACCAGTGACAAAGAATATAAGGCTTATTACACATCCGGTCACGGAGAAACTGCCTTATCCTCAGAGGTTACAAGCCTGCTGACAAAATCAAGAATTACTGCAGAAGAATTGCTGCTCCTGACCAAATCCTCCATTCCGGATGATTGCGACCTGTTAATCATCAATGGTGCTACCAGCGATCTGACAAACGGGGAAATAAAACTTCTTTCCAATTACCTGAAAAAAGGCGGCAAAATTGTAACTCTTCTTGCACAAACCGATAAGAGTATGAAAAATCTTTACGGACTTCTCGAGGATTACGGATTGAAGGTTTCCAGCGGATATATTGCAGATGCAGAACGCTGTTACCAGGGAAATTATTATTATCTTGTTCCGAACCTTTCTGTCAGCGGCGATATGGCTTCCGGCATCAGTTCCGGCTCTGTTCTTTTGGTAAACTCAAAAGGAATGACTACCACAGAGCCAGTCAGGGATTCCATTACTACAGAATCTTTCATGACAACTTCGGAAAATGGTTATGCCGTGACAGAAAAAAAACAGACCCAGGGCACTTATGTACTCGGCGCTGCTACATCAGAAACTGTTACAGTGAAAAATAAAAACGGCAAAAAAGTAAAAGAGGATGCCCGTCTGACTGTATTTGGAAGTAATATGCTAATAGACGAGCAAATTACCAGTGCTTTTTCGTCTCTTGAAAACCTGACATTGTTTACCAATGCTATTACAGAAAACCTTGATGATGCAAACAATATTTCCGTTTCACCAAAGAGTCTGGAAGTTAGCTATAATACCATCGCCCATCCGGGACCATTCAGCATTCTTGTTATTTTTGTCATTCCGCTGGCGCTGATTGTTGGCGGCTTCATTGTTTGGTTCCGCCGAAGAAGAAGATAAGGAGACCTTATGAAACAGCAAAAAAAATTACTCACTTTAATTCTCATATTCTCAGGACTTTTTGTCATGTATATGGGAATCACTCTATACCAGAAACAGTCTTCTTCTAAGTCTTCTGATCAAGAATATATTGTGAATTTAAAATCTCTGACCTCCCTTTCTTACACCAATGATAAAGATACGTTACATTTCATAAAAGACGACGGCACTTGGTATTACAGCAAACACAAAGACTATCCAATCATTCAGTCTTATCTGAAAGAAATGGCTTCAAAATTTCAAAAAGTTGATGCGGTCAGAGAGTTAAAAGGAGCAGATGCACTCAAGGATTACGGTCTTGACAAACCGACCTATACGGTAAAAGTAAAGGATTCCTCAGGCAAAGAAGTCACTTATTATATCGGAAATGCCACCGGAGACAATTATTACTTTACCTGCAAAGATCAATCAAAAATTTATACGGTATCCTCCGATCTCATCTCCAATTTATCTTATTCTCTGGATGATTTTATTGAGACAGATACCTTTCCTTCCTTAAGCACCGGAAACTTAAAAAAAGTAATCGTCACAGAAAACGGAAAACAAACTGTCTATTCCGGTAACAAAGAAAATTTAGACGGGATTGCCGGAGGACTTGGCGTCTTTACTTTCGGAGACTGCCAAAATTATTCCGCGACCAAACAAGATTTAATTTCCTATGGACTTGATGCAGGTTCCCGAATTTCCGTGCAGATTACCTACAAAGATACTACAACCAAAAAAACAGATACCATTGCATTGTACATTGGAAAAAAGGATTCTTCCAAAGAAAACTACTATGTTCAGCTGGAAGGCTCTGATATGGTTTATTTCAGCGATGCTGATGTGATCAAGAATATTTTGAATCCGTAATGGAAGACTCCATCAAGAAAAGGCTGCCTGTTGGTGATACAGGCAGCCTTTTAAATGGTGAATATACATTAAGTATAGAAACAAGCTTCTTTCATTATTGTACTTCTTTGATTTTTTTAATTTCTTCAATCATAACCGGAAGCACTTTCATTACATCTCCCACAATTCCTACATTGGCTACATCAAAAATCGGCGCATCTTCATCTTTGTTAATTGCCACAATATAATCAGAATTCATGATTCCTGAAATATGCTGTGTTGCACCGGAAATCCCACATGCGATATAAAGCTTCGGAGCAACAATTTTTCCGGACTGTCCAACCTGATGGATTTTAGATACCCATCCGTCTTCTATTGCCGGTCTCGTAGCTCCTACCACACCGCCTAACAGACTGCAAAGTTCTTCCACCAAAGCAAAATTTTCTTTGCTGCCCATGCCGCGTCCTCCGGATACAATCACCTCTGCTTCTTCCAGATTGATGGATTCCGCAATCTCTTTTACAGTCTCTGTAATCTGAGTGCGAATCTGATCCTGTGGTACAGACACTTCTTTCTCCACAATCTCTCCCGCTGTCGGATTCTCCAATTTTTGAAAAGCTCCCGAACGCATCGTTGCAACCTGCGGACAACCGTCAATTTCTACATCCTCCAGAATGGTTCCTCCATACAGTGGACAAGTATAAATTACTTTTCCATCCTCCGCTTTCACTGCCATCACATCAGACGCACATCCTGCTCCACATTTTGCCGCGATCATCGGCGCAATGTCTTTCCCATCCTGTGTGCCGCCGATCAGCACTACTGCCGGACTTTCTTCTTTCATTAATTCTGTTATAACTGCTGCATAGGCATCCAGATTAAATTTCTCATACTCTGGTGAATCCACAGTAAGCACCTGATCTGCGCCAGCCGCCGCAACTTTCTCGGCTGCTTCTTTTATACCGTTTCCAATGACTGCCGCAATAACTTTGCCTCCCTTAGCATCCGCCAATTCTTTCGCAGGAGAGAGCATTTCCAATCCGACTTTGACCGGACTGCCTTCCGCAGTTTCCACATATACCATAATATTCTTACAATCTGCCATGTCCTTTGTTCTCCCTTCCTAGAATACTTTGGCATCTGCCATCATTGCCACAGCTTTTAATGCTGAATCTTCATCAGTTTCTTCCTGAATTTTCACTCCAGCCTCTTTCTTGGCAGGTTCATACAGTTTTACCATTTTCACCTTTGCATGATCCATTCCGACGTTCTCATCTGCAAGATCCGCAAGGTCTGCCATGGAAATATCCCCGATTGGTTTTTTTCTGGCTGCCATCTTATTCTTGATGGTCGGATAGCGTGGATCATATTCCGGTTTTGTAACCGTAACAACACACGGAGCGGATGCCTCAACCGTACGATACCCTTCTTCTGTTTCCTGTTTTGCAGTCACTTTATCGCCATTCAAAGCAATCTCTGTGATATTGGTAATTACACCCACATTCATCTCTTCTGCCAAGGTAATTCCTGCCTGACCCAAAGCCGCATCTGTGGCTTCTTTTCCGCAGAAAATAAGATCAAATTTCTTTCCGGAATCTGCCTCCAGTTTTTTTGCCGTACAATTTAAAATTGATGCAATCCCCTTGGTATCAGAGCCTTCAAAGGCATCGTCCTGTACTAAAAAAGCATGATCTGCCCCAACCGCCAAACAGTTTTTCAAAGAATTTTTGGCGCTGGCATCTCCAATACATACAACTGTAATCTCTCCCTCAGAAGCTTCTTTCAGCCGGGCTGCCATCTCTAATGCATACGTATCAAATGCATTGACAACCGGTGTTACATTGGAAAGATCCGGCGTCCCCTCTGCATTTAAGTGTATTTCTACAGAATCATCCGGAACCTGTTTGATACAAACTAAAATGTTCATCGTTCTTACTCCTTTTGCTCGTCTTATTTCCTATCTGCCAATGGTATTATTTGCGATAACGATTCTCTGGATTTCATTACTTCCCTCGAAAATCTGGAAGATTTTTGCATCTCTTAACAATTTTTCTACCGGATATTCTCTGCTGTACCCATATCCTCCAAACATCTGAATTGCTTCGGAAGCTACTTCCATCGCAATATCCGAAGCATAGCATTTTGCAATTGCGGCTTCCTTAGAATGCGGAAGACCCATATCCATCTTTGTCAATGCATGCGCTACCATTTGACGGGCGGTTTCCACTTTGATTTCCATATCCGCTACTTTAAACTGCATTGCCTGATTCTTAATGACCGGTTTCCCAAATTGTACTCTCTCTTTTGCGTAAGCAATTCCTTCATTGATTCCACGCTGTGCAATACCGGCTGCAACGCATCCCATCCATGCTCTTGCCTGATCCAGAGTCTTCATTGCAATTCCAAATCCTTTTCCTTCTCCGCCGACTAAGTTTGCTGCCGGAATTCTGCAATCCTCTAATACCACATCACAGGTATTGGACGTACGAATTCCCATTTTATTTTCTTCATTTCCTGTACTTAAGCCCGGAGTTCCTGCATCTACCAGGAACATGGAAATTCCTTTTACCCCTTTTGACTTGTCTGTCATCGCAGTAATACAATAGAAAGATGCGATTCCTCCGTTGGTAATAAAGCATTTTCTTCCATTTAGTACATACTCATCACCGTCTTTGACCGCAGTTGTTGTTCCGGCGCTTGCATCAGATCCTGCGCCCGGCTCGGTCAAACAGAAGGCTCCGAATCCTCCGTCAATGATTTTCTGACAAACATGTTTTTTCTGTTCTTCATTTCCTGCAATTAATACCGGTTTTGTTCCAAGTCCGCTGGCGGAGATTGTTGTTGCAAATCCTGCATCTGCAATTGCCATTTCTTCAATCAGCGCTGCCACGTCAACCCTGGACAAGCCAGGTCCGCCGTACTCTTCTGGAACTTCCAGAGAATGCAGCTGCATCTCGATCGCCTTATCATAAATTTCTTTTGGCCACTCACCGCTGATATCATATTCTTTACACTGCTCTTTGACTTCGTTTTCACAAAACTCATGAACATCCTGTAATAAATCCTGTGCCTCTTCTGAAATTAAATATGCCATTTCCATATCCTCCTTAAAATAACTGCTTAACTTCTCTATGATTTTTTAATTGCTTATGTTTATGTTTTTTCGCTTTGCTTAAGTTTTATTACCTGTTTCTTTTAAGTTCTATAATTTATAACAAATCTTACCCGGATTTAAAATCATATTTGGATCGAAAACTTCTTTAATTCCTTCCATAACGCGCATTTGTACCGGTCCCAGAGATTGAGCGAGATAATCCATCTTTCCGTGTCCAATTCCATGCTCTCCGGAAATCATGCCGCCAAATTCTGTTGCTTTTGCATAAACCTTATCCATAAATACGGCAACCTGTCTTTTAAACTCTTCTTCTTCCATATCATTGCTGCACGTATAAATATGTAAGTTTCCGTCACCTGCATGACCAAAACTCTTGACTCTAAAATCAGACTCTGCTTCCAAAGACTTCGTATAGGTTAAGAACTCGGCAATTTTATTGGTTGGCACAACCACGTCGCACTCATCCAGCAGCACAGTATCATCTTCAATTGCCTCTAACAGAGCTCCCCGGACAGCCCATGCATCTCTCTTTAATGCCGGTGTGTCTGCCACAAGAACATCAATCGCACCTGCCTCAAACACAACTTCGGAAGCTTCTTCAATAATATCCTCCAGCTGCTCTTCGGAATTTCCGTCGAACGTAGCCAGCAAATAAGCTCCGATTTCCGTTCCTTCCAGTTCTTTTGGATATACTTGCTTTCCTAAGAATTTCTCTGTATCCATTACAACTTCTTTTTCCATAAATTCCAGAGCCTGAGGAGCTAAATGGTGTAAAAAGAACTGTGGAACCGTGGCAATGCAATCTTCCAGATTCTCGTAAGGAATAATTAAACTGATCACCGCTTTTGGCGCCGGGATGACCTTAAGAGTTAATTCTGTAATAATTCCCAGAGTGCCTTCGGAACCAATCATCAAATTTAACAAACTATATCCGGAGCTTGTTTTTGAAACCGTTGCTCCCAGTTTCACAATCTCGCCTGTCGGGAGTACCACCGTCATGGCACGTACATAATCTCTGGTACATCCATATTTCACAGCTCTCATTCCCCCGGCATTGGTTGCCACATTCCCGCCAACCGTTGCAAACTTCTCTCCCGGATCCGGCGGATACAGCAGTCCCTGTTTCTCTGCATCCTGTGCAAGATCATTTAACAGCACTCCGGATTGAATTTTTACTACGAAGTTTTCTTTGTCATATCCAAGAATTTTATTCATCTTGGTCAAAGAAATCATCACACCGCCTCCGATGCTGACTGCTCCCCCAACCAGTCCGGTTCTGGCTCCACTTGGAGTTACAGGAACCTTATGCTCATTACAAAGTTTTACGATTGCTGCAACTTCTTCTGTACTCATCGCTTCAATCAGTACTTCCGGTCTTGCCTTTCCATAAATCGCCATCTCGTCATGGGTGAAATCATCGTTGATTTCATCTCCCACCAGAACACGTTTCGGAGCAATCTCCTTGAATTGTTCAATCATCTCCGGTGTTACCTTGTTATACGAATATTCACTCATCTATTTTCCTCCTTAAAAATAAATTACTATTTTGCACGGACAATTACCGAAACTCCGTCCGGAATTACCGTAATCGGACTGTTCTTCTTACCGAGAAACATATCCGCCATTTTAATTGCCTCATCCACATTCTCGGCATATTCCATCTGCATATCTTCCACCATCTGTTTTGGAGCTTCTGTCACAAGAATGACCTTATATTTCAAAAGAATTCTGCACAAAATCTGCGCCTCCCATTGATCCGGAATGGTTTCATCCCTCGGAGTATCCAAAAACCGTTTCATAATAACTTCTTTGTCTTCTCCTCCGGCAAATGTATCATACAGAGACTGTCCCCCATGCCCGTCGGCACAGCTTGTTACCATGATAATCACGCCACCCGGATTGCAGGTTGCCTCGGCAGCTGTCATTCCTTTCACAGATTGATAAATATTCTGATCCAATGGATAGCCCCCATTGGTAGAAATTACAATATCTGCCGGTCTGGCATCCACACCGGACAACCGATCCACAAATCTGCATCCTTCCCGATGTGCCTCATTGAACTGCCCTGCGTAAGCCTTGATCACTTTTTTATCTTCATCCAGCACCACATTGACAATAAATGCAAGCTTTGCGGTTTCTGCTGCATAAACCATATCTTTGTGGATTGGATTTCCGTCCAGAATTCCGGTTCTGGCATATTTGCTATCAATAAATTCCGAACAGTGATTTGCCATAACCGTCACCGCACTGGAGACACCCGGCAGCACACTTTTTCTTCCTCCTGAGAACCCTGCAAAAAAATGAGGTTCAATAAATCCTTCTGAAATCAACAAATCTGCTTCCCAGGCAACTTTGTTAATTAAGAGCTTACCTCCGGATGGAAGGGTTCCGATCTCCACCATCTCATCATCATTATGACTTAAATGAACAACAAAATGGATATCATCCCGATCTACATACTCCTCTCCGAATTTATAAATCAGCTCTTCCCTTGTGGTAGGACGGTGAAATCCGGTGGCAATTAAAATCGTCAGCTGTGCATCCGGATTGCCCGCCTTAATTTCATCCATCACTGCCGGAAGAATGACTTTACTAGGAACCGGTCTTGTATGGTCACTGGCAATCATAACAATATTTTTCTTTCCTTTTACCAGCTCTCTTAACGGTTCTGACTGAATGGGATGCTCCAGAGCCTCTCTTACCATTTCTTCCTGTCCTTTTTTGGCTTTGTAAGAGCTTGCATCCGACACCAGTGTTCCTTGAAATCTTTCATCAGGAATCGTAACCGTAATCCTCTCTTTTCCAAATGGAAGCCTGACTTCTGCCATATTTTTACCCCTTTCTTTACTAGATGAATTTCACGCCAAAATAGCAAACAACACCATAAACAATCACAAACAACACAAAATATTTAATAACTTTTGTTAAAATCGCGCTTTCTTTTCCAACTGTTGCTGTTGCTGCTGTTGCAACTGCAATACTCTGCGGAGAAATGATTTTTCCTGCAGTACTTCCTACCGTATTCGCAGCCACCAGCCACATTTGATTGATCTGAAGCTCCGCTCCGGTACTTGCCTGAAGTTTTGAAAACAAAACGCTGCTGGAAGTTGAACTTCCCGTTACAAAAGTTCCGATGGAACCGATCAAAGGCGCTACAAGCGGATAGAAGCTTCCCGTTACCTGTACAATAAAGTCTGCGATTGATTGAGTCATTCCGCTGTAACCCATAATTTTTGCAGTTGCCAGAACTGCCATAATCGTAATAATGGTCTTCAGCATCTGAATCACCGTATCACCCAGAACCTTAAAAATTTCTCCCACCGGACATTTTTGAATCAGCCCGCCGATAAAAGCAGCGATGAAAATCAAAATTCCGGGTGTCGCAATCCATGTAAAGGTATACGGTGCGGCTCCTGCTCCTGTATAAATCATCACATCAGACTTAATTGCAGCTAGGGGATCATGAATCGCCGGAACCAGTGTTGAAGTAATTAACAGAAATACTAAAACCAAAATGAATGGACTCCATGCAACCAATGCTTCCTTTCCTGTCAGCCTCTCATCATCATCTTCCATCTGAATATCAAACTTCGACGGTCTCCCCTTAAAAATTACTTTTGCCAGTAAAATTGTCACAGCCATACAGCACACAGAGCCGATAATTGCCGGAAGTTCCGCACCGATAAATCGCGCTGTCAGATACTGTGGAATCACAAATGAAACCCCGGACATCAAAGTGATAAACAATACATCTTTATAATCAGCAAATCCCTTTGCCCCCTCATGCTTTCCTGTCATAAACACTACTAAAAACGGAGCCACAATCACCATCACAGCCAACTGTAATACTACATAAGATGCTGTCATATGCGGACTCATTCCGGTCACATTGGCCGCTGTTACCGTCGGAATACCAATAGATCCAAAAGCCACCGGAGTTGTATTTGCCACAAGACAAACCGTCGCGGCAAAAATCGGTTCAAACCCCAGTCCCACTAAAATTCCTGCCGGGATTGCCACCGCAGTTCCAAATCCTGCCATACCCTCCATAAATCCACCGAATCCCCATGCAATAATCAGCACAAGAATCCTCTTATCTCTGGAAACAGAAGTCAGCATCTTCTTAATCCGTTCCATATTTTTCGTATGTACTACCAAATTGTACGTAAACACTGCTGCCACAATGACTAGGCAGATCGGCCAGATTGCCATTGCAAAACCTTCCAGTCCTCCTGTCAGCACATCAAGAATTTTCTGCTTCCACAAAAACAAAGCTTCCGCCACTGTAATAAGAAGTGCAATCGGACATGCAACGTGCCCTGACATCTTTAATCCGCTTAACGCAATAATCAAAAAGATAATTGGAAGCATCGCCAAAATAAATTGAATGAACATGATGAGTCTCTCTCCTTTCTGTCCAAAAGATCAATGGTTATAAAACGCCTGCTCATTAGAGCCTTTTCTCTTACTCGTTCCCTGCAAGCCCCTTTGTTGTGCGTATACGCGGATTTGTAGGATTGGTCCTACCTTTTTCCTGTATGTATATGGTAGGACCAATCAGATGAAAAGTCAAGCTATTTTTTGTTATTTCTAACTTTTAAATTCTTTTTAAACGCCTTTCTATTGTTTAATTTGCACAATTTTTTAGTTTTTAATTAATTCTGTATATTGTATTTATTGTTTGAAATCAGCTTAAAACCGTTCTTTTCAAAAATAGAAACTCATTTCTATCTCTAAAAATTTCGTCAATTTCTACAAAAATGAATTTCCTGCTTTGTATCTCTTTGAAAACTGTCTCATCTGAACTATATGAACCAGAGACCGAACATATACCTTGTTTGTCCCATTTTACTCAAACCGTACACTCCGCAAAAGATCTCATCGCTGGGAGCGTTTTTGTAATATAGGAAAGTCAGAACTTTCCTAATATTACAAAAGGAGATATCAGCCAAATCGCCGATATCTCCTTGTATGATGTTCTGATATATTTTATTAAATGGATCTTGAATTATCCGAAATATCTTTTTAATAATCCTTCAAACGCCTTACCGTGTCTTGCTTCATCCCTTGCCATCTCATGTACTGTGTCATGGATTGCATCCAAGTTCGCTGCTTTTGCTCTCTTCGCAAGATCAAATTTTCCGGCAGTTGCTCCGTTTTCTGCATCAACACGCATTTCCAGATTTTTCTTTGTGCTGTCGGTCACAACCTCACCAAGAAGCTCTGCAAATTTTGCTGCATGCTCTGCCTCTTCATAAGCTGCTTTTTCCCAATATAATCCAATTTCCGGATATCCTTCTCTATGAGCGACTCTTGCCATTGCAAGGTACATTCCGACTTCTGAACACTCACCTTCAAAGTTTGCTCTTAAATCAGCTAAAATATCTTCGCTGACTCCCTGTGCTACTCCGACTACATGCTCTGCAGCCCATTCTCTTTCTCCTGTCTGCTCTTTGAATTTATCTGCTCCTACTCCGCATGTAGGACATTTCTCTGGTGCCTGATCTCCCTCATGAACGTATCCGCATACTGTACAAACCCATTTTTTCATAATTTATTCTCCTTTACTTACTTTTGTTCATGTCTTCTTTGACATAATTTCCTTTTTACACCTTTTACAAAATCAGTAACAATTACTGTTTTTGTTATCTTAATATTACCATCGCGATTTTCCTTTGTCAATGCTTTTTTAAACATTTTTTGCAGATTCCTTTAAAATAAATCACGCTTTGTTCCATTTGACCTGGAAAATTTTCACCTGCAATCTCTCGGATTCTTTGATCCATTGATTCTATTTCCATATCAATAATTTCACCGCAGTCCCGGCATATAAAGTGATAATGTGGATCTACGTTCGCATCATAGCGATCCGCACCGCCCTCATAGGTTAATTTCAAAATCTCGCCCCGTTCACTTAACAACGCAAGATTTCGATACACAGTTCCAAGACTTATGTGCGGAAATTCTTTTTTGATATTCATATATATGGTATCGGCAGTGGGATGGTCTTTGCGAGTCATCAAAAATGCAACGATTGCATCTCTTTGTTTACTTCGTTTCATTGCTGGCTGCATAAACTTTCCTTTCCCTTTATCATAACAATAACAATTACTATTTTAGTTTATCGAAACTGTCTTCTTTTGTCAAGAGACTTCCTGTTCTTTTTCCCGGAATCTTTTGTACGCCAAAAAGGCGGCACCGGTCTGGTCCCGCCGTTTCGGCAAGTTTCAACTTAAGAGGTTTTATTCTTTTCCCATGAAGTAATGGGTCAGTTAACTTTGGAATACTTTATGAGGGTTCAGTATATTTTTCGGATCAAATGCCTGCTTGATCCCATTCATTAATGCAATCGTTTCCGGATCTAAGGACTCTTTTAAATATGGCTTTTTGGCATATCCGATTCCATGTTCTCCGGATACCTGACCGCCCAGTTCTTTTGCTTTCTGGTAAATTTTTTCCATTGCAAGTCCCATTCGTTTTTCAAATTCTTCCTGTGTCAGATCATCCCGCAGGATATAGGAGTGCAGATTTCCATCTCCGGCGTGACCGAAGCTTTTAATCCGGATATCTACTTCGTTGTGAAGATTGTGCAGATAATCTACCATTTCATTTACCTTATTTCTTGGAACAACCATGTCGACCTCATCCATATAGGTGGTAGATCCTTTAATTGCCTCAAGGAAAGCTCCTCTGGCTTTCCAAATGGATTCTTCCCTTTCCTCGGTATCGGAAATCAGCACATCAAGAGCACCTTGTTCCAGACACAGTTTGGCAACTTTATCATACTGCTGTTCAATTTCCTCTGTGGAATTGCCGTCAAATTTCAACAAAAGATACGCATCGGATTGAGAATCCGGGAATTTCTTCCCAAGGTATTCTTCTGCGTCAATAATAACCTCCCTCTGCATAAATTCCACAGCAGTTGGAATTGCTTTTGACTTAATAATCAGAGGCACTGTATCAATTGCCTTTTTTAAAGAAGGGAATGGTATCAACAAACTAATTGCCTTTTTCGGCAGAGGGAGCAATTTTAAAGTAGCCTTTGTGATAAAGCCCAAAGTTCCTTCTGAGCCGATCATCAAGTCTTTTAAAGAATATCCGGAACTGTTTTTCACGACCTTTCCTCCAAACTCTACGATATTTCCGTTTGGAAGCACAACCTCCAGTCCTCTGACATAGTCTCTTGTCACTCCATATTTTACCGCACGCATTCCTCCGGCATTGGTACTGATATTCCCTCCGATGGTTGCGGATTTCTCTCCCGGATCCGGCGGATAGAAAAAGTCATGATCTTCCACATAGGCAGACAATTCCATTAACAACACGCCGGGTTCTACCGTAATCGTAAGATTTTCCTCATCCAGCTCTAAAATATGATTCATCAGACTGGAATCTATCATAATTCCATGTTCCATTGCCACAGAAGAACCCACCAGTCCCGTTCCTGCGCCTCTCGGTGTTACCGGAATATTATTTTCATAAGCATATTTCATAATTTGGGAAATTTCCTCTGCTGACACTGCTTTTACTACCACGTCCGGGTAACTGTTGGTTCCGCTTAATTCATCGTGACTGTACTCTTCATTGATATTTTCTCCGTACAAAATTCTTTCCGGGTCAGTAATTATCTCTTTCATGGCTGCCAAGTCTGGCGCCTCAAATTTTTTATAATTCATCGCTTATGCCCCCTTCGCCGCTTTTATTTTTTCAATCAGCTTCGGTATAATATCATAAATATCACCGATCAGACAATAATGTGCCGTTTCAAAGATCGCCGCTTTTTCATCAGAATTAATTGCGACAATACAGTCGGAGTTGTTCATTCCGGCAACAAACTGAATCGCTCCCGCGACACCGCAAGTAATAACTAATTTCGGACGCACCGTCCTGCCGCTTAATCCGACCTGACATTTTGCATCCAGCCAGCCTGCCTCTGCCAGAGGTCTTGTGCATGCCACCTGTCCGCCCAATAAATCTGCAAGCTCGCGAATCATTTCCAAATCTTCTTCTTTTTTTACTCCTCTTCCTGCCACAACCAAGACGTCTGCAGATTCAATAAATTTTTCAGGCTCTTTCTTTACAATGTCCAGTACTTCCACCCGGGCTTTTAATTTTTCCTCATCAATTGCACAGGAGATAACTTCTCCATGCGTTTCTTCCATGCGTTCTGCCGCATCCATCACCTTATAACGAACAGTTGCCATCTGAGGGCGGTGATTCGGAGTTAAAATATGCGCCATAATATTTCCGCCAAACGCCGGGCGTATCTGAGAGAGATCTGTATTCTCATCCATCTCAAGAATCGTACAGTCTGCCGTCAAACCGGTTTTAAGCCGCGCCGCTACTCTCGGGGCCAGCTGTCTTCCCACGGTAGTCGCGCCTGTCAGGATCGCTGATGGCTGATGCTTTTTAATAAAATCTTCAAAAACCGCTGTATAAGATTCAATTTTAAAACGATCCAGCTGTGGAAAATCATACACAAAGACTTTATCTACCCCATAGTGGAGCAGTTCTTCCGCTTTTTCTTCCACCTTGCTTCCCATAAATAATGCATACACCGGATGCTGAATCTTTGCTGCAAGCTCCTTTGCCTTTCCAATTAATTCATATGTAACCGGATGAATGTTGCCGTCAATGTGATCGACATAAACCGCAATGCCATTCCACTGACTTTTATCAATTTCTTCCTTTTTTTCGTCTTCTACGTACTCTACGGCACCTTCCGGACCTTTTTTTACACATAATCTGCACATCTTACATGCCGCATTGATAGAAATTTTTCCGTCCTTTTCTTCCATTGCTCCAAATGGACAAATATCAACCAAAGCTTGTGGATTTTCTATTTTTTCCTGGTGAACTACTAATTTTGGCATTTCATTTTCCCCCTTTAGATAAATTTCATATCTGCAATCATATGGAATAATTTGTCTGCGGTTTCTGTACCGTCTCCGTTCCACACTTCCCGATGATCATTGGTTTCCGGAGGGAAAATACGTTTCACCTGTGTTGGAGAACCATTCAAACCATAATGTGTTTCATCCTGATCTTCCATATCATCCAGCGAATATACTTCGATCTCCCGATCCGCTGTATCCATTTTCTTTACATAAGACGGAAGTCTCGGCTGAAAAATATCTTTATCCACAGATAAAAGACAAGGATATGATACCTTGGCAACCTCCAGCTCATCTGGAAGATCCATCTCAATTGTAATTGCTTCCTTCTCTATCTTTGTAATCTTCTTTACATTCGATACACTTGGAAGATTCAGCCACTCGGATACTTCGGAACCTACCTGAGCCGTATCTCCATCCGTCGTCTGTTTTCCGCAGAGGATTAAATCAAAAGCTCCCATTTTTTTAATTCCCTGTGCCAACGTATAACTGGTTGCCAATACATCCGCTCCGCCAAATCTTCGGTCAGATAACAACGCTCCTCGATCTGCACCCATGGCAAATGCCTCCTGAATGACTGCTTTTGCCTGCGGCGGTCCCATACTAATCACGCTGATGGTTCCTCCTGTTTCCTCCCGAATCCGTAGCGCAGTTTCCAACGCATAAAGATCATACGGATTCATTTTGGAATCAGCTCCATTTCTCAGCAGCACACCGGTCACCGGATCAACTTCTACTTTATTAGAAGCCGGCACCTGTTTGATACACACTAAAATATCCATGATTCTTCCTCCTCAATTCCGATATTTTCCTTTGACACTCTCCGATAATTGGTACTACCAATTTATGTTTTAAAAAATTTGGATGCCTTCACATCCTTTTAATTGGTACTACCAATTTATGTTTCAATTATAACATATAGGACAATTTTGTCTAGTATTTTTTTAAAACAATGCACTTTTTATGAAGATTGCACAATAAACTGTATAAAAATCGTACAATTTCTACAGTACCTTTTGAAGAATCTTATCAATCATATCAAAATGATCTGTCATAGCTTTCTGCCCATTTTCAGCATCCCGCTTCAAAAGACATTCTACCATTTGTTTATGAGCTTCCTGAAGCATTCCTTTCCTTCTTTCCGTCCGCAAAATTTCTCTTCGCATATCTGCAATAAAAATATCCATGACTTCTGATAAAGCATTTAAAATATCAAAAATCAAAACGTTTTTCGATGCCTTGGCAATGGCGTAATGAATCTTTTTATCCAGCATTGTTTTTTCTTCATCATCGCTGCTGATGTCCAGTCTTTTTACATATTCCTGCATCTTCAAAATCTCATGATTCTCTGCATTTTGAACCGCCAGAATATATGCTTGAATTTCCAGCCCTCTACGAACCTGATTGATCTGGTCATAATCTAATTCATTTAACATAAACATCATAGAGAGCGTATCCACCAAATACCCTTCAAAATTTGACGAGATATAATTTCCGGCGCCCTGTCTGCTGGATACCACACCGGACACTGTTAAAATCTTTAATGCTTCACGAACGGAATTTCTGCTGACGCCCAGCTGCTCCGCAATTTCCCGCTCAGGCGGAAGACTCTGTCCGAGCACCAGTTCCTGATCCATAATCATATCGCGGATATGATGCATGACAATTTCATATGCTTTTTTTGATTTTTCTATCTTATGTTCCATTTTTTACTATAACACTCCTCAATCAATGATGCGCCATTCATCCGGCTCTCTAAAATGGTCTTCTACCATTGGATTATTATAACAAACACAGTTTTTTTGTAAAGCCCCTTGCAATCTTGCCAGAACAGGTGTAGTATAAAAGAAGTTATCAAGTAGTATTGAAAACTACGTTTATTTTGTATCATTTTCCAGACTGGAGGTATTTTATGCAAAAAAGATTAAAAGATCCCGGCAGCGCTATTACACATTTTATCGGAATGGTTTTCGCCGCTGTTGTGTCTGTTCCGCTTATTATCAAAAGTATTTTATCCGGAAATTATGTGAGAATCATTTCTCTTCTTATATTCACACTGAGTATGATTGGTCTTTATGGCGCCAGTACAGCTTATCACTCCTTCAATATTTCTCCGCGAATCAATAAATTGTTAAAAAAATTAGATCATGCCATGATTTTTGTATTAATCGCAGGTTCCTATACCCCAATCTGTACCATTGTTCTCGCAGGTACTCTTGGTTACGGACTGCTGACCATCATCTGGATCATCGCCATTCTAGGGATTGCATTTAAAATGTTCTGGGTTACCTGCCCCAAATGGATCTCTTCTGTCATGTACATTGCCATGGGATGGCTTTGCATTGTTGCCATCGCGCCGATCATCCACAGTCTTTCCCATACCTCCTTTGGATGGCTACTTGCAGGCGGTGTCATTTATACGATCGGCGGCATTATTTATGCCTTAAAAATCCCATGGTTTGAGCATCATTGGAAAAATTTCGGATTACATGAAATCTTTCACCTCTTTGTCATGGGCGGAAGTCTCTGTCATATGATTTTAATGTTTCAAATCTAAACCTTTGTTCTATTTTAAATATTCGGAGAGTTTGCTTTCCTGCTGATTTTTTTGAATCAGCAGGAGTTTTTCTTTTCTTGTCAAACGCTTGATTCTCGCTTCCCGGCTCATAGCCTCCTGTTTTGTATGAAATTCCTCTACATATACCAGCTCCACAGGTCTTCTGGACTTTGTATATTTTGCCCCTTTTCCCTCATTGTGCATCCTCAAACGGTGTTTCAGATGATTGGTCCACCCGGTATACAAACTTCCGTCTCTGCACTTCACTATATATGTTACATTTCTGATTGTTTTTTCCATTTTGTTTGTTCCCTAAGTTTTTTCCGCAATTTAAAGGGACACTTCCTGTTATGAAGTGTCCCTCATGACCTTACAAATGATGCTGTTGGTTTTCTCCAAACATTCTAATATCATTTTATTCTAAATATTTTCCCGGATCAACACTCTTTTTGTCTTTTTCCATCTGAAAATAAAGATTGGTTCCTTCCAGTGTATAATAGTCTGTCGGCGCTGCCACCTGACCAATCACCTGACCCTTCTCTACAACTTGCCCTTCTTTCACTGAAATCTTTTTCATCTGACCGTAAAGCGCCCGGTATCCGCTTCCCAAATCCAACAAAATAGTTTGTCCATATTCCGCAGATTTTTGGATTTTCTCTACCTTTGCCTGTTTCACTGCTTTCACGGAAGCTCCTTCTTTTGCCTCAATTAAAATTCCTTTGTTAATTCGATACTGGTCAAGAGATTCAAAGTACACGGTTGATTCCACACTGTAAGGCAGTAAAATATTTCCCTGAAGCGGCCAGATCAGCTTTGATGTACCATCATAGCTCATCCCCTGGTTCATCGTACTTTTTGTCTCCTGTGTTGATACGGTACGTTTCTCTGTTGTTGTCTCTGTCTGTGTTGTTCCCTGTGTAGCGCTGTTATTTACTCCTACAGATTTCTGTTCCAGCTCGACTTCCTGTTTCGCGATTTCGCGCTTCTGCCGAAACTGGACACTGTAATAAGCCATAACTCCGAGAAACAATACAAATCCGACAATCATCACCCCATAATATTTTCTCAATGGAAAGGGGTTCTCCCTGTTATTCTTTCTCATTTTCATCACCTCAAGGTTAGTTTTGCCCATTTCCCTGAGTTTATTCATACAGTTTTTTGATTCTAATCCCGCTATAAAAATATTTTAAAATGGAGGAATACTTTTTTCCTTCTTTTGCCATTTGACACGCCCCGTACTGGCTTAATCCCAATCCATTTCCTTTGCCCAGACAGACCATCCGCACTTTCCCTTCATACGACTCCAAATAAAAATTATTGGACGCCAAATGAAACCATTCCGCCCAAGCTGTTCCTGATACAACCACCGAATCTGCCTGTACCTGTTTCACATATCCGTTTTTTGTCATTCTGCGAATTTTCAGATTCTTTTTCAAACGCTCCTCTTTTAAATCTATTTTTTTATTGTTTTTGACAGTTCTGATAATTTCCGCATATGTAACGATCTTGACAGACATATAATCTTCTGCCTCCACGTCGTAAAGACTCTCCCGTTCTTTTAAGTATGGCATTTTCGTTCCAAACCATTCTTCGCCGCTTAAGGTTGTTCCCACACTGATTCCATGAAAATACGGCTCAATGCAGATATTTTTATACGTTATTACTTTTCCCAGCGTATCACTGACCGCTTTCCTTCGCTTTTGATCTACCCGCGCATATTTTTTATTTCCCAGCGCTTCCAAAAGCTCTTCATCGGTCTGTTTCTTATATGGAAGTTTATTTTCACTGATTTTTTTTGAAGTTCCCATTCTGCGAATCAAATCAGTTCGCAAAATAACTGTCTGGGCTTTCAAAGCTTCCTCCTCCTCATCCATGGAAATTTGTCCCGGGAGGATCCACAAAAGAAATTGTTCTAAATCAATTTCCTTTTGATTTGACAAAATTTTATAACCGCTGTCATATCGTTCCGGCTGAATCTCCGACTTTTCATTTCCTTTGGTCATAAAAACGGTAGTCAGGTATGGAATTGTAATGAATAAAAATAATAAAAAGAAAACGTATGACATTTTGTACCTCATGCTCATCCCCCTTTTGTCCGTCTTACTATTTTATGTTACAATAGAAGAAAATATGAAGGGAGAATGAAAATTTATGAAAACCTATCCTTTTACCATCCAGTCGATTCGAGGTCTGCATGCGCGCCCCTGCGCCAGTCTCGCTGCAGCTGCCAAACAGCTGGAGGCATCGATTTATCTTGAAACCAATGGCAGAAAAATCAATGTCGCCGATCCCATTGCTCTTATGTCATCTGGAATTTCATATGGAGATGATATTATTTTACGAATTTCTGGAAAGAATGAAGACGAGGCATTTCAAATCATCAAAGATCTGATTGACAGTGAACTTTTCGACGATTAGAGCCGATGATTCCATTGTGCTCCGCACTGGACGAGCTTCGCTCGATAAGGTATACCCTCTGGGGGCACTCGTAAATACATAGTGCTCCGCACTGGACGAGCTTCGCTCGATAAGGTATAATTTAGGGGAGTCATACAGAAACTGGAAAGGGGATAAAACGCTTTTATGAATACACATCAACTGACCTTGCTGACCGATCTTTATGAATTGACGATGATGCAGGGGTATTTTAAAACCGGAAACGATGAAACGGTAGTTTTCGATGTCTTTTATCGGGAAAATCCTTCCGGCAGCGGTTATGCTATTACCTGTGGATTGGAGCAAGTCATTGAATATATTAAGAATTTGTCTTTTTCATATGAAGACATTGATTATCTACGAAGCCAGAATCTATTTGATGAGGATTTTCTGGAATATTTGGCAGGCTACCATTTTACCGGCGATATCTATGCGATCCCGGAAGGTACTGTTGTTTTTCCAATGGAACCGCTTTTAAAAGTAACGGCTCCGATGATGGAAGCTCAGCTGATTGAGACAGCTGTTTTAAATATTATAAACCACCAGAGCCTGATTGCCACCAAGACAGAACGCATCGTGTATGCGGCAAAGGGCGACGGCGTCATGGAATTCGGACTGCGCAGGGCCCAGGGACCGGATGCCGGCACCTACGGAGCAAGGGCAGCCATGATTGCCGGATGCATCGGCACCTCCAATGTGCTCTGCGGGAAAATGTTCGATGTCCCGGTAAAGGGAACCCATGCCCACAGCTGGATTATGAGCTTTCCCGACGAGCTGACCGCCTTCCGCACCTATGCCAAGCTCTATCCCTCCGCCTGCATCCTGCTGGTGGATACCTATGATACCTTAGGTTCCGGCATCCCCAATG
>OFMK01000599.1_pt1 | contig 35881 bp, 32 predicted proteins | sample 1541781 | NCBI WGS metagenome assembly OFMK01 (sample SAMN04209250, study PRJEB22552) | human gut metagenome | biome: gut; material: feces | host: Homo sapiens | place: USA: Oklahoma
GGCAGCTATGTGCGGATCGGATAAACGCTGAAAGCATCTAAGCGTGAAGCCGGCCCAAAGATAAGATATCCCACTGAGTCAATCAGGTAAGACCCCTTGAAGACTACAAGGTTGATAGGCACAAAGTGTAAGCACGGTGACGTGTTCAGCTAGTGTGTACTAATCGGTCGAGGGCTTGACCACATCTTTGTTGATTCTGCAATTTGCCAACAGCAGTTTTTGTTCAGTTTTGAGGGTGCAAGCACCTTCAAAGAAAAGAGAATATCCTAAGGCTAGGCTAATTGCTTTTGCATTAGCATATTCATAGCCGGTGCCGATGACGCAGAGGTCCCACCTGTTCCCATTCCGAACACAGTAGTTAAGCTCTGTTGTGCCGAAGATACTTGGTTGGAGACGACCTGGGAAAATAGGTAGGTGCCGGCTCTTTTCTTTTTTTCGGCCCGTTGGTCAAGCGGTCAAGACGACGGCCTCTCACGCCGTAAACGGGAGTTCGATTCTCCCACGGGTCACCATCTCTTTTCCTGCATCTCTTTGTGCAGGCTGTACGTGCGGTTTTTCTTCCCTTTAACCTTTTCCCTTGCTTGCGCCGCCTTTATCTGCACTTCTAGCTCAGTTGGTAGAGCAGCTGACTCTTAATCAGCGGGCCCAGGGTTCGAGTCCCTGGAAGTGCACCACATAAGCCACTGTTCATCTTATCGTGAACAGTGGCTTTTTTCATATCTGTAAAAATATTTATGAGAATCTTCCTCTGACGGTGGCTCAGATCAGAAAGCCCGGCGCGTTGTATCGCAACAGCGCCGGGCTTTTGTTTTATTGCTGCTTTAGCACAACGACAATCCCCGGCTGTACTGTAGAGAGTAAAAGGGCTTTCGCTGTCAGTTCCGAGCGAAGCGGGATGGTATTCAATACCCAAAAATGCAGCACGCAGCGGGAAGAACCCCGTTTACGGGAGGCGGGGCAAGTGATGCAGGAGACAGAGTATTCAGTGCATCCTGAGAGGCTTGCCGATAGTATGCCCTTTCAGGGCTTACTCAAGGCCCCCGGCTTTGCCGGGGGGCCTGACTGCCGAGCAGGATGGTGCTATATTAAAAAACATACGGAGGGGAGGGCGCTGTATGAGCGAGAGGACCTATCTTTCCATTGACTTAAAGTCGTTTTTGCCGAGACGCACATTTGAATAACAAAAGACCGTGCGCCGGGGGTTTTGATAATTCCCGGCCCGCTGATTACTTATTAACTTTTACTTATATTTCTGCCTCATAGTAAACTATTTTAATTGGCATTATCTGTGTATAGGTACAAGTCTTTTGGAGCGTTAACGCTCCTGTCGTAGGGACGGGGCCCACCTACAATACCATGGGGAGAGAAAACACTCTACTTAAAAATGTTTATGCTGTAGAATATGATAAGTTTACTCAGTCGAGCCACCTGCCTCCTCAATGAGAGCTCTATGAGCAATCCCCATTCCCATTCCTACACGCTTCCCACCAAGAAGATATTTTTTTAAAGCACATTGTAGGCTGGTATGCTCGGCATACATCTGTGGATCAGCCTGCACTTTCCCGAAAACTCGTTCCTCCGCCTGTGGATGTGAAAAATCCTCATCATAAATTCTCCAAAAACTCTGAAACTGCAAGATCCCAGACGTAGGAGGAAGCAGTTCCCGCAGGACAGGCGACAAAAGCCAAGAATGACAGTGAAACCAGAAAAAACTGCGCTGAAAGTATCGCTCAAAAAAAGGCCCGGCCGAACATAGAGACGCGGACAATTCATGCTTACCCAACGGTGTGCCAGTAGGAATATGTACTTCCAATATTGGCGTGCCTGCGGCTAAGGTGGCTCCCTCGAATGCGATATTATGTTCAAGTGCGCGCGGCTGATATTCCAAGCGCCCCAGTCGAAAAATCTCCATGCGCAGCAGCAGTGCGTTCCACCCCCATTCAATCAATCCCGGCCGCCCCGTGATGCGCATGCATTCTTCGCTCCAGAGTGCAAAATCGTGAAAGGTATCCCAGAAAACAACTTCTGGGATACCAAGGGCGAGATAACGGTGATAGGTCGTAGTGGCCCAGCGCAGATAAAGAGCCAGCGCCAAGAGTTCCGGTGCAGGATGCCGGCGCAGGCGCAATTCAAAAGCTTCTTGATCGCGAAGAAACAACTCATTCCACTCTTGCTCTTTCGTTGGGGAAATCGGCACAGTAAAAACCTGCTGTTGCAACGCTTCCGGCAGAGAGAGCCGGGCAGCCAATTCCTGTGCGGTCATGCCGGTCAACTCCTTTCCAAATCATGCGTACCGCCTGCGCCTTTGCTATGTTGCAAAAATTTGCCGGGCGTTACGCCAACTTCCCGTTTGAATTTTTTGATAAAATAAAAATAATCATTGAAGCCTACCGCTTCACTGATCTCAGCCAAAGAAAGCTCGGAGCTTGTCAGCAATTCTTTGGCTTTTCCAATACGCAGTTCGGTGATGTACTGTGTATAGTTTAATCCTGTTTCACTTTTTATTAGCTGACTAATATAGGAGGCATTGAGATGAAGCGATTCGGAAACGTGTTTCAGAGAGAGAGCCTGCGCGTAGTGGGTATTGAGATAATTCATAATGGATAAAAAACTGTCAGGGCCTTCAAAGGTGGCGGTAGGATGTGTTTCCTGTGTATTCACGGCGGCACTGAGTTCTTCCAGCAGATCCGCGAGACACAGATAATCCGCGGCCATCTGCTCAAAACTGTCAAGACAGCCTTCTTCGCTGTTTTGCATAGCTGGCGAAAGAAGCACTTGGTTCAGAAAGCGAAATGCCGTGCGAATATTAAAGAGCAATGAACAATTTGCCTGGGCAAGTTCGTGCAACCAAGCCTTAAGCTGTACGGGAGCCTTTCCTTTCTCGGGAAGCTGATGGAACAATTCATGGGTCAAGGGCCCATCCACCAGGTGATCGCATAAGGTCGACGTGCCGTTGACAAAATACTGAAATGTCATTACGAGCACATCATTGATAGCGCGGGCAATCTCCCCATGTGTTACTGGGGTAGGGAACAGCCCGATACCGCTGCGCTTTTTTGCAAACGCGACGATGTGCGCGGCCTCCTTCATATGAAACGGGCAGCAGGAAAAGTACAGGTACTTGTGCCTTCCCACTTTGCAGGAGAACTGGCCGCCGATTGCCTTCTCAATGTTGTGGACGCCAAAGGAGCCAGCGACATAGATGCGATTTCCCTTCATCCCAAGCTCAGAAAATGAATGTCCAATCGCCTGGGCATCGCCCTCTTCGATAAGATCCAATAGTGCGTCAGAGTGAGAAGAAGTACGGTTATAGCCCTGGTGTACAGCCCGCCGCAGCGTCGCAACCAACTGCTCTGTGTCGATTGGCTTCAGACAGTATCCCGTTACTTGAAGCTCAATGCCACGACGCGCGTATTCAAAATCCGCGTAACCTGTCAACAGGATGATGAGCATATCACGGTGCTGTTCGCGCACACGCCGACACAATTCCAGCCCGTCTATGCCGGGCATTCGGATATCTGTGAGCAAAATATCTACTGGATGAGATTCGATAAAGGCAAGAGCTTCGAAGCCATTGGAGGCAGTGCAGCAGACCTCCATTTCCAGTTGAGACCAAGGCACACTGGTCGTCAGGTGGTGTAGCGTGCGCGCTTCATCGTCCACAAGCAAAACCTTCAGCATAAATCGTCCTCTCTTTCGTGTGGCTGTGCGGGTACACGGACGGTCACTCGGGTGCCCATATCTATCGTGCTTTGCAGTGTCAGACCGTATGGCGAGCCATAGCGCAGCCGAATGCGATGTTGGACATTCAGCAACCCGATATGCGCATTTTCCATTCTGCTGTTTGCGGCGGGGCGTTCCAATTCTGTCTGCAAAGCTTCCAGATAGGCAGGCGGCATTCCCACGCCATCGTCATAGATGCTGATGAGAAGATCATCGTTTTCCACCCTCGCACCGATAAACAGTGTGCCGGGGCCAGTCTTTGGTTCCAGGCCGTGATAAACAGCATTTTCCACCAGTGGCTGAAGCAACAGTTTCATCACTGGAATGCTGAGAGTGTTTTCACGGACGCTGATCAACACATTCAGCTTATCAGCAAAACGCAGCTTTTGAATGGTGAGGTAAGCCTGAGTGATTTCCAATTCTTTGCTCAGAGGAATCATATCGCTGCCTTGGATGTTGTGTCTGAATAATTTGCCCAGTGCGCCCGCGGCGTCGGCAATTTCTGGAACACGATGTTCTAAAGCGATCCCCTGAATTGCCTCCAACGTGTTATAAAGAAAATGTGGATTGATTTGGCTGCGCAAATACTCTAACTCCGCCTGTTTGCGGCCCAGCTGCATTTCGTACAAATTGACCGTAGCCTGCTGTAGTTCACGGGTCAAGCGAGACTGTTCACGAAGCATCGTGTTGAAGGAACCGCTGAGACGGACGATTTCTTCACATCCCTGCAGCTGCAGAGGTTCCGTATCTGTCCCCGGCGGTGTACTCTGGATACGGTCAATGAATGCGGATAATTGGCTTAGAGGCTTTACCACGCTCTGCAGCATCAGGCTCATCAGCAGTATGACTGCGAGCAGCGTAAACGCTGTTACAATAATAAGGACAGCAAGCGTAGGAAGCCCTTCTTTACTGAGGGCGTGTCGGTCCATAGCGCTGATCATAAAAAGCCCGGTATCATTGAGCGGAGCGTTATAAATTAAGTAATCCTCAGTTTGACAAGCCCCCATAAGCCAATGTCCATGCCCAGCCTCCAGCCCTTGTTCCCGGATCTGCTGATACTTTTCATTGCTGCAATTAAATGGAAACGCCACGCCATTTTGATCCAGCAGAATAAAACAGGTTGCAGACCGCTCCGATAAAGGCAGTTGAACTGAGGACTTGGAGAGATCCAGCGATAAAATGATGCTACCCAGATACTGGCCGTACAGGTCGCTGTCATGCATGCCATAAACATTATGTCCAAACACAAGCAGCTGTTCCTTACTGCCCACGCGCGCCACAAGCGGTGAATTCTTCAGTCCGAAGCATATAGTACCGTGCGCATCACTCATTTCCTCTCCCAGTTTTCTTAGAGTTGCCGCATCGAAGTAGCTTGACCAAGACATCTCTGGAGTCACTAGGGCAATTTCCGCAAGATCTGGGTTCATGAGACGGTAAGATGAGAATGAGGTGTGTAAGGCATTAAGATAGGCTGGCGTTTTTGAGGAAAAAGGAGTGTGCATGATACGCTCAATATTTTCATCGAACAACAGATTATTGAACAGTGTGTCCGCATATTCAAATAAGTATTCCACCTCTATATTGAACTTTTGTGCAGTACTCTCTGCATATTCCAGAGAATTTCGAGCCATTAACTGTTCAATCATCGCGTAATACAGTAGTGACAGCACGAGTCCCATAACCAGTAAACAGCAAAATACAAAGTGAAACTGCTTCATGATCTTTTTTTTAAAAAATTGGGACATGGCTACTGCTCCTTTCTGATGAATATATTTTTAGTATATCATTGATGTAAGGAGATTGATATGGAAAAAGCCAGCATCATGAATTTACATGTTCGAAATCCTAAAAAAAATCCATATTTCAGATATAAACTGTACTTTTTCCATAATAATCCGGACATTTTTCCATTTTGGAAGGAAAATCTCATGTGCTTTCTCCATACCGGTAAGCTGGTTGCAGACGGTATAATAAAAATGTAAATCAGAAGGAAAGGGGATCGCCTTATGAACCAACAGTCAAAGCTGGGCAACGGGCGCTGGCACCAAGTGCGAAAACAGCTGAAAAATGACTGGATGCTGTATGTGCTGTTGCTGCCGATCCTGCTGTGGTATGTCATTTTTTGTTATCTGCCTATGGGAGGCATTACACTGGCATTCCGCAACTACCGCTATGATATGGGCTTGTGGCACAGTCCTTGGGTAGGGTTGCAACACTTTCGGACGATGTTTTCGGATGCTGAATTCTGGCGTGCTTTTTCAAACACGCTGATTTTCAGCTTCGGCAAGTTGCTGTTTCACTTCCCGGTGCCGATTATCATTGCGATTCTGCTTAATGAAATCCGCCATCCGCGGGTGAAGAAATTTTTTCAGACTGTATTTACTTTCCCACATTTTATCTCTTGGGTGGTGCTCTCTGGAATCCTCATCAACATGTTTGCCTCCAATGGCATTATCAACCAGTTGCTCGTTCGAATGGGATTGGAACAGGTGGCACCATTGATGTCGTTATCGTCGTTCCGCCCATTTATCTGGATTTCAAACATCTGGAAGGAATTTGGTTGGGATTCTATCATTTATATGGCAGCTCTCACTGCGATTGATCCCCAGTTGTATGAAGCAGCCAGTATCGACGGAGCGAGCCGCCTGCAGAAGATGCTGCACATCACTTGGCCGGGAATTCGAAGCACAGTCTGCATCATGCTGATTCTACAGGTAGGCGGGATTATGAGCGGCGCATCGTTTGACCAGATCTTTAATCTGTATTCGGCACCGGTGTATCCTGTGGCAGATGTCATTGATACATATGTTTATCGCCAGTCCTTCATGGTTGGCACTAATTTCGGCTACACTACAGCCGTCGGCCTGCTGAAGTCTGTAATTGGAGTTGTGATGATTTGGACGGCCAACAAAGTAACCACTAAACTGGGTGAAGATGGGCTTTTTTAAAGGAGTGACGGGCAATGGGCTTGAAAACAAAGAAAAAGCTGACCCTTTTTGATGTATGTTTGTATCTTTTTTTTGGCGTTTTGGCGCTGATAACACTATACCCGTTCTACAATGTGCTGATTGTCTCATTTTCCAATACCGTAACCAGTGCAAAGTATACTCCCTACCTGTTTCCTCATGCGTTTGACTTGACTGGTTATAAGGCGGTTATCAAGGATGTGTATTTTTTCAAATCTCTAGGTACCACATTGTTGGTAACAGTGGTGGGTACCGCGCTCAATATGCTGTCTACGGTGGTTGCCGCATATGTTTTAAGCCGTAAACGGCTGATTGGCCGTAAATTTTTCCTCAAAGCAATTTTATTTACTATGCTGTTTTCCGGCGGCTTGATTCCCACTTATCTGGTCATCTGTGATTTAAATCTGGATAATACCATATGGAGTATGATCTTGCCTACGATGATCAGTACATACTACCTCATTATTATGAAAAACTATTTTGCCAGTATGCCGTCAAGCCTGGAGGAAGCCGCCCGGATTGATGGCGCCAATGAATTCGTAATCCTTACACGAATCTTTTTACCTATCTCCAAACCGTTTATGGCTACATTCACACTGTTCTACGCAGTCGAGAGATGGAACAGCTGGTGGGAAGCATTTCTCTACATCAATGATAAGGACATCAAGCCGCTGCAGATTTACCTGCGCGATATCCTAGTCAGTTTTAATACTCAATTGGGAAGCCAGGCGCAGTCCATGCTTTCGGGCGACAAGGTATTCGTCCAATCGGTACAAATGGCGGCAATCGTCATTACCATGCTGCCTATTTTGTGTCTGTATCCTTTCCTGCAAAAATATTTTGTCAAAGGTATCATGATTGGTTCCATTAAGGAATAGGGACCGATCCTTGTAATAGAAGATTAAAAAGGAGTTGAACATGAACATGAAAAAGGCAAAACGATTCACAGCATTGGTGCTCAGTACACTCATGGCAGCAGGAATATTTACCGGATGCGGAGCTCCGGTATCAAGCGATGTTTCTCCCAGTGGTTCCGGCTCAACATCATCCAGCAGCCCGATAGAGGTTAGTGTGGCGATTTGGGGCGCGGATGATGGTTTGGCTGACCCCAATGACCCCATATTGAAGAAAATCGAAGAAGAAACAGGCGTGCGCTTGGTATCACAGCATGTCACTTGGGACGATTCAGAGCAGAAAATCCAGCTGTGGGCCACTAACGGACAGCTGCCGGATATCTTCGCAGGCGACTTTGTAGCAAAATCGTTCTACGGCAACTGGATCGAGCAGGGAGTGATTCGAGCGCTGCCGGAAGATCTTTCGGCTTATCCCAATCTGGCTGAGCATATGCAGATGGAGCGCGCACAGGCTGCGGCGCGCAATGGTAAGTTCTATATGATTCCGCGCACTACCTACGGTGATATCTCTTACAGCGTGTTGGACCGCAACGTAGTATATCGCTGGGATCTAGCCCAAGCGGCTGGCGTGACCAAAGAGCCCGAAACCTACGAGGAATTCTGCGATATGATCAAGGCTATCATTGAGGCAGACCCGGAGGGCAAAGGCGTTTCCGGCATGACGCAGGCTCTGCCCGAACTGATTGGCGGCTTTGTGTATCCTTATGCTGGAATCATCGACAAAAAGTGGGTCGCTGATGAGAACGGCCAATTCGTACCGAGCTATTTTGCAGACCGCGATGCATTATTAAGTGCTATGCAGTTTGCCCGCGATATGTATACCGATGGTGTGATTGAAAAGGATATTGCTTTGGCAAAATTGGAAACCAGCAAGGAAAAATATCTTCAGGGGCAGAGTGCGGCTATGGTATTTGCATGGTCCGGTCCCGCAGGCTTGGAGGCGCAGATCGGTAAAGATTATGACGCTCTGTACGGCGAGGGCAGTTTCTTGGAGGATAACCGCATTGCTAAATTGTATCCTTCGGAGGATGGAAACAGTTATTATTTCGTTGATACGGAAGCCTGGTCTGAGAGCTATATCTCCGCCAATGTGGACGATGAAAAGATGGCGGCTATCTGCAGACTGTTCGATTATCTGTACTCAGAAGAAGGCCAGCGTCTTGTGTACTGCGGTATCGAGGGCGAGGACTACGATGTGGTGGATGGCGAGGTCGTTATGAAAGAAGGCGTAAACCTGGCGGAAAAATACACATTCAAAAATGTGAACAGCAATATCGCCGACCTGGCCATGTGGAATCCCGAATATTGGAATAACGATTATCCCTCCACAATTTCTGAAGAGTATCGTGCGTTGAACACTGCACGCCACGAAGATGCCGTGCAAAATGGTACACTGCCGACTTATTATGACAACGTGCTCTTCCTCTCCACTCCATTGAAGGATGCGTTCGTTTACAATACGAATGATGACCTGCTGCAAATTATGATGGGTAACGAACCGGTGGAAAAGATGGTCGATGATTTGCTGGCAAATTACGAGACAAAGGGCCTTTCGGATATGCTGGCAGAGGTCAATGCAAGGGCCGCAGAACTTGGCATCAAGGCAGAATAACCAAACAAAAAAACACTGCGCGGGCCAGGCTTCTCACGCCTCGGCCCGCGCTTTTTAGGAGGAACAACCATGGAGCAGTTTATCTTCCGGGGAGCTCTCAGCGGGCGGGAAGAGTTTTTCTATCCCGATATGCCTTTGAAGCCGCTTCCTAAAAGCCTAAGGCTGGCAATGCCGTGTAATGGCCAGCCAGGTGTCCAGCTTTTACTTGAAACGAATGCTGTGCAGCTGTGTGCATCTTTGGAAAGCAATGCATTTACGCCGGAATTTTTTTGTATGAAAGCCGTACCTGTGGAATATAACACCGGGGACGGTAGTGAGCAGGGCGGTGCGATGGTGCTGGAACAGCGTCCCGCTCATAAGCCGCCTTACGCGACCCGGCTGGCGCCCTTTGACGTGTATGACTGCCTCAAGCCAGCGGCTGACGGTGTGATTGAATCCCAAAATGGGCGTGCGGCATTGTATATGTGTCTGTACCCCTGGCCTGGGCTTGAGGCAGGTACCTATACGGCAGTGCTGCGGCTGGGGAGTTATTGCTGTCAACTGACCATACAGGTATATGACATAAAAATCCCACAGGATACTTTCCCCGTGACGAACTGGTTCAGTTTGGATGCCATCAGCCGCTGCCATGGCCTACAAAAAGAGACGCCGGCTTTCTATGAAATGGTGCGCCGCTATGCCCGCACCATGCGGCGCGCTCATCAAACGATGTTTTATATTGAGCTGGATGAGGTCTGTGTTGCAAGCCGTACCCCCTATACATTTGATTTTGAATATCTGCGTCCCCTGATCCAGTTGTTTTTTGATGAGGGAATGCAGCAGATGGAGTTGGGTACTTTGCTGAGCCGTGGTTTTCTGCCGGATGGGAAGCCCGATATGTACACCGACAGCTTTAAGTGCGCCATGGCACCCGATCTGTCCATTGATACGCCGGAAGGCTATGCGGTCACCGTACACTTTGTGCAGGCGCTGGCGGAATTTCTACGCAAATATGGCTGGCAGGACAAAGTAGTATTTCATATCCACGACGAGCCGGACATCCATTTTAAAGACGAAGCCGCACTTCTCGACAGGAAACGACAGTACTATCTTGCTGCAAGTATTCTGCGCAAATATTTGCCTGGCGCACGCATCATTGAAGCGGTCGCTTCACCAGAGTTTCGTGGCGGCGTAGATATTTGGGTACCCGGCACGCCGGGTTACGAGAACCATAAGGCCGATTTCGATGAACTCATTACTCTTGGGGAGTCTGTGTGGGCCTATGTGTGCTGTGGGCCGGAGGGTAACTGGCTCAACCGCTTTCTGGATTTTGCTTTATTGAAAGGGCGACTGCTGTTTTGGGGTTGTGCTGCCAATCGACTAGGCGGCTTCCTGCATTGGGGGTTCAATCAGTTTCCGGCCGGGATGGATCCATTCACGGGCACAAGCTGCCCGAACCACACAGGCATCGGTACGAACTTCCCCTGTGGGGATTCGTTTATTGTATACCCGGGCACGGATGGCCCGTGGCTGGGGATGCGTCTGGAGGCCGCCCGTCGCGGCGCAGAGGATGCCGCCTTGCTGGCGGTACTTCGCCGCAGGAATGAAACAGCTCATGATGCACTAGTGGGGCGCGTGTTCCAAGATAACCAACACTATAACGATGATCCAGCTGTATTTGAAGCCATTTACGAAGAATTGTTGCGCATTCTGTCGAAAAAGGAGGTGGAACAATGAAACAGGTAACGGCGGTTCTCATCGGTGCAGGTGCGCGGGGACAGGTTTACGCCCATTATGCGCAGGAACATCCTGAAGAGCTTCGAATCATAGCCGTAGCGGAACCAAAAGAGGATAGGCGTGCTTTGGTATGCCGCACTTACGGTATCCCAGATGACATGGCGTTCAGCAGCTGGGAAAAGTTGCTGGCCTACCCGCAGCTGGCAGATGCTGCATTGATATGTACGCTGGATGACATGCATATGGAACCAACGATGACCGCGTTGCAACAAGGGTATCATGTGCTGCTGGAAAAGCCTATGAGTAATAGTGAAACGGAATGTCGGGTCATTGTAGAGGCATCCGAAAAGGCACAACGTGTATTGAGCGTCTGCCATGTACTACGTTACACGCCTTTTTATATGACCGTCAAACACCTCATCGACACAGGACAGATCGGGGAGGTAGTCTCTCTGACGCAGATTGAAAACGTGGGGTATTGGCATCATGCCCATAGCTTCGTGCGGGGCAACTGGCGCAGTGGTAAACAGACCAGCCCCATGATCCTGCAAAAAAGTTGCCATGATATGGACATTCTGCTGTGGCTTTGCGGGCAGCGATGCGCGAAAGTGTCTAGTTTCGGCAGCCTGCGCTATTTCAATGCGGCGCATGCACCACAAGGCGCGCCGGCGCGTTGTACCGATGGTTGCCCGCAGAGCACTATGTGTCCCTATGATGCCCGAAAAATTTATCTAACAGATAATGTGGGATGGCCTACGGACATGCTCACTACAGATTTGAGTTACGAGGGACGGTTAAAGGCCCTGAGGGAGGGCCCTTACGGCCGCTGTGTCTATCGCTGTGACAATGATGTAGTAGACCGTCAGGTAGTGAATCTGGAGTTCAGTAATGGGGCGGTGGCAAGTTTTACGATGACGGCGTTTACCACGGATATGGCCCGGCAGCTGAAGGTATGCGGCACTCAGGGACAGATTACGGCGGATATGAATGCGAATAGCGTCTACCTACACCGTTTCGGAGAGGACTCTCCTCGGAAAATCGCGGTGGAAACACCACCGCAAACCAACAACTATGGACATGGCGGCGGGGACTATTATTTAATGCGGGACTTTGTGCGCGCTGTACAGAACGGGGGGCAAGAAAGCATTTCTTCCGCCCGAGTTTCTCTGGAAAGCCATCTGATTTGCTGGGCTGCTGAGCGCTCCCGTTTGGAAGGGAAAACTATAGAATTGTAAAAACAAAGAGAGGAGGTGGATCATATGTGTTGGAAAAGAACGATTGGGGCGCTGTTTTTGTCGGGGGGCACTAGTCATAGCATCCGTGCCAGTTGTATACGGCGAGGGTACTGATATGCAGCCATCTGACAAGGAAAACTGGAGCCTGGTGTTTCAAGAGGAATTCAACGATGCGGTTTTAGACCCCACCAAATTTTCCGATTCATACATGCCGCACTGGACCACGCCGGAACAGAGCATTGCCCATTACGATGTGACGGACGGGATTTTATCGCTGCACATCGACAAGGATACACAGGGGCCGTGGTGGGCATTTGATGACGTGCAAAAGATATCGAGTATCCAAACTGGAATGCGGGACGGCATGCACAACTTCTGGGATACCTGTACAATTATCGACCACCACCGTGCAGTTACTAATTTTGAAACAAAATACGGCTATTTTGAGCTTCGGGCGCGCATTCCTAACGACAGCGGGCTACACAGCGCCTGGTGGATGATTGGAACGGAAGCAAAAGCCGATGAAACCGCTGAAATTGATATTTTTGAAATTTGCGGGCCAGATATCAAGTCGAACAAAAGCCGGGTACGTGTCTCTGTGCACCCTTGGGCGGACGGCGGCCGGAAGGAGCAAAGCCTGGATTATTATCCTGCATGTGATGTGTCGCAGGATTTCCATGTGTACGGCTTCGAGTGGCAGCCCAGTGGAATGAAATTTTACTTTGACGGTCAGCCGGTCAAAGAAACAGATCAGTCGCCCGACTATAAAATGACCACACTTTTGGGCATCTATGAGAACGATTCACCGCTGTGGAGCGGCACGCCGGATTATGACAGCGAATACCCAAAAAGGTTTGAAATTGACTACTTCCGGGCGTACAAAACCGATGAAATGCTGGCATGGGATGCCGCTGAAAGCCGGACGCCTGCGGCGGGGGAGAACGTGGCGCCTTATGCCGTGGCAGGTGCAGCACAGGACTGGAATTGGGACGGTTCGCCCAGCAATATGATTGATAACGACGCGTACTCGGCGATGCAGAGCAATGAATCCCTTTCCTTTCCGCAATATTTGTATCTGGATTGGGAGGATACACAAACCTTCGACACCTTTATCATGAAAGCTGCCTATGGACAGGGTCAGGCACCTACCAACTGGGAGTTGGAGGTTTCTGCCGACGGTGAGACGGAATGGACACCTGTGGCAGCCTCCGGCGATGTGGCTTGGAATGGGAACGATTGGCATGTAGAGAATCAGATCCTTCGATTTCCGGCGGTGCAGGGCAAAGCGCTGCGGATTAAAATCAATAGTGCCAACCTGCAGTGGAACCACTATGCTATCAATGAAATGCTTGTAAAAAATTCCTCTGCAAGCTTGTCGAATATCAACATCGCCACCGAGAGCACATCAGAATGGGATAGTGAAAACGGCGGCCTTTTGACAGACGGAGACTATACCGAGGCGGCACAAAGCAGCGACCGGCCTTCACTGCCCATGGACATTGTATTGAGCTGGCCGCCCCCCCCCGTATCCTTCAACCAAGTCCAAATGTATTGCTGGTACGCCCGGAATCAGGCCCCCACGCAAGTTTCGTTCCAGGTATCACGGGACGGCCAGACTTGGCAGGACATTGTTTCACCCTTAACTCTAGAATGGAATCATGCCGATACGACGTTGGAGAAGCAGACCATTTCCTTCGATCAGGTACAAGATATTAGCTTTCTACGTATGAGAGTACATGATGCAAACCTCAAATGGAAGCACTTTGCAATTAATGAACTGGAGATATACGATATGCGGGCTCAGTAAAGAATAAAAGAGGGTTTGTTGTATGAAAATCAAGATTTTACCGGGGGAAGTATTTTACGGAGGTGCCGTGACGGATGGTATCCATCAGCCCTACACAGAGGACAGCGAGCAAGAGTTGGATCTGACTTGGAATCAAACGCCCAATCAGATGATGCCTCTGTTGCTTTCCACAGCGGGACGTTGGCTGTGGAACCCTGCGGGTATGCACGTTTCGTTCTGCAAAGGGCAGATATGCTGCACTGAAGGGACGCGGCTGAGCCAGGGCGCGGGTGGCCTGCGGCAGGCATACCTCAATGCCATGGCGCAGTGCTTCCCCCCACACGAGATTCGGCTGGACGAGCGGCTGTTCGACAACCCGGTGTACAACACTTGGATTGAACTGACTTTCCACCAAACTCAGGAGGGTGTGCTGCGTTATGCCCATGATGCACTGGGGCATGGCCTGCCTCCTGGGATACTGATGATTGACGATGGATGGAGTGATTATTATGGGCGCTGGCATTTCTCTGTTGAGAAATTTGGCAGCCCGATGCAGATGCTGTCGGAACTGCACCGCTTGGGATTTGCAGTTATGCTTTGGATATGCCCTTTTATCACCCCTGACACGCTGGAATACCGGGAGTTGGAGCAGGCTGGGCTTTTGGTGAAGGATCAGAGTGGACAGCCACATATCGCCCATTGGTGGAACGGGTGGTCCGCAGTACTGGATATGACGAAGCCGGCGGCCTGCAGTTGGCTGAAACTACAGCTGGACGCCTTACAGGCGCTAGGGGTGGACGGATTTAAATTCGACGCGGGCGACAGTATTTATTATCCGACGGATAGCGCTGTGTCGGGCGATGAACAAAGCCGTGCTTGGGCTGCTTTCGGTGAACAGTATCCCCTGAATGAATTCCGCGTGACGGCCGGCGCGGGCGGTTGGTCGCTGGCGCAGCGGCTTTGCGACAAAGATCACAGCTGGGGGGGCACCGGGCTGGCCGCCTTGATTCCCGGCGCTATTGTGCAAAGCCTGACAGGGCATCCGTTTTTGTGTCCGGACATGATTGGCGGTGGCGAATACCGCAATTTCTATCATCAAGAACGGCTGGATCACGAATTGGTGGTACGCTGGACGCAACTCGCCTGTCTGATGCCGATGATGCAGTTCTCGGCCGCACCTTGGCGTATACTTTCTGGCAGAGAGTATGAACAGATACAGCAAGCCGTGGCGTTGCGTAAGCGCTATATGCCTCTGCTGCGGCGGGCACTGGAGCACTGCCGGCGTACAGGCGAACCGGTTTTGCGCCCGATGGCCTATGTGTTTCCAGAGCCCGCATGCGCAGAAGTGACGGACCAGTTTATGGTCGGGGATTATTTGCTGGTCGCACCAATTCTGAAACAAGGGGCGGTGCGGCGCACGGTATATCTGCCTGAAGGGAGATGGTATTCCTCGAGCGGAGAAATCATAAATAGCGTGGGTGAGATTTGCGAAATTGAAATTGGAGCCGGAATCGGAATTTTTGAAAAGAGGTGTAGTTGAATATGAAAAAGTGATTGGCCGCTTGCCTGACTGCATATGTGTTGCTGTGCATCAGCTTTTTGTCCGTAGCGGCAGCTGAAGCACCTGACCTGGTGACCAACGGCAGTTTTGAGACAGGCGATAGCACCGGATGGAATCCGTTCAATACTGCGGAGGTTGTCGATACAGCTCCTCATAGTGGGAACTATTGCGCAAAAGTGGGCAAAAACAGCAGCTATGAGCAGACTGTTGCCTTAGCCCCAAAGACAAATTATGTGCTAACCGGTTGGGCGAAAACCGAAAATGGTGCGGTCATGACTTTGGGCGTCAAGAATTACGGCGGATCGGAATTCTTTTCGACGACGGTTTCGGCGGAATAACAAAAATTGACCGTAACCTTCATGGCTGGGCCTGAGACACAAACGGCGACAATTTACGGATACGGACAAACAATGGTTCTGGGACGGGATATTTTGACGATGTGGAGTTAACACCCGTGCAGGACCTGGCTCCTTATCAGCCGCTCATGAACGCCGCTGTACCCCAAGTTATTCCTACTTATGACGGCACAGACCAGCCCACCCATCCCTCTGTGGTTAAATTTGACCAGCCTTGGCATGGTTATAAATATTGGATGGTGATGACCCCGTACCCATTCAATGACGGAAGTTATGAGAACCCCTCTATTGTGACATCGAACGATGGTGAAAACTGGGCTGTGCCGGAAGGTGTCACCAATCCTTTGGTTGGCACGCCAAATCCGGGCCATAACTGCGATGCGGATCTTGTCTACGTACCGGAATTGGACGAATTACGGATCTATTATGTCGAAGCGGATGACATCATCAGCTCACGGGTGAAAATGATGAGCTCTCGCGATGGAGTACAATGGAGTGAGCCGCAGGTCGTACTGAAAGATCTGATTCGTAAATACAGCGTTCTGTCACCATCCATTGAAATCCTGCCGGATGGAATCAACTGGTCGGGCGCAGTTGCCTGTACAGGTTTTGTACAACCCGGATATCAAATATGGCATATCGATGTCCATTATGACGTACCGACTGAAACCTATTATGCGATTTATCCGGCGTATCCGGATGGTACAGACTGTGTGACCACTGCAATTTGTTTTTTGCAGTAAACCGGGCAGGAAAACAGTGGGAAACTTTTAATCAACCGATTTTGAAACTATCAGTGGCTGGCGGGTGGGATGATTTCTGTATTTATCGGTTCTCCATGCTGATTGATAACGGAATACTGAAAGTGTGGTATGGTGCCAAAAAGCAAGAGGATTGATCTTGACATACTGGCCTAACCATGCGAGACTTTTCTGAATTCACGGAAATATTGGAACGCTAAATTTTCATCCACGAAGCACCCGCAGATGACATGAAAAGGCACACGGCGCGGTGCTCGTCATTCGTCACGCTGACTGGTTGTAGCAACGCATTGAAAGAAAAAGCACGACTGGCAGATGAGTGGACAGAACTGGACAGACGAATAACGGAAAAACCGAACAGATGGAATCAGCAAGTTGTGAAAATAAAAATTGCTGGTTGGCAGCACCTATTATGTGCCAGATGCTCAAAAGGCAGAACGTGTATGCTGGTGTGATAAAAATGGTGAAGGGAGGAGATTTTCCGCTCAATCGAATCTATGCAGTAGATGAAATGTTTGCCTGTTATACATTGAAGCATTGAGTCATGCCGCAGACAGAAAATCACTCTGTGTGCCTGCGGTTCAGCATGTCCAAAATATCTACTGCTCGAAATTATATAGAAGAATTCTTTGAGAGCGATTAAAAACGCCCTCTACCGTTGGCTATAAGATGAGAAGCCGTTAAAACACTTTTCACCTGTAACTTGATAATAGAATACCAGCACGGCAAGTACGTTCCCGTCCGTACGAGCGATACCGGGGAAAGCGCCATGACGTTCAGACGGATCACGCTGACATCTTCCACAGAGGGGCGGCACGCGCCAGCCTGCGCCGAGCGATCCATTTTGTCCGATAAGGGGCTAAAGCAGACCCTTCTGCCTTTGACTGTGGAGCGGAGGGATAATGACACACCCGTTGCCCGGCACAACAGACTGGGTGGCCGACCTTGGGTTGTAATCAGTAAGAACCCTGGGGAGTCAGCGAGCGGCTGTAAGCGACCAGCCCGCCTGCCGTGCTCCTATGTGCGCGAGGCGAGCAGCAAATACGGCACAGAAAACTAAATAAACGATGAAAACGGCAATGTCGTTGACATTAAATGCGTGCGGCGCAGAGATGAGATTCTCTGCGCCGTATCAGTTTAGCCGCGGATGAGAAGAAGCATGTGCATGAATTGCGATATCCATTGGTAGAGTGGGGCATGACGGAAGCAGACTGCCTTGCCTACTGCGAGGCGAGAGGCTTCGATTGGGGCGGCCTGTATGACCTGTTCCGGCGCGTGTCCTGCTGGTGCTGCCCGCTACAACCCCTCTCGGAACTGTGCACTCTGCGAAAGCATTTCCCGGAGCTATGGAAAAAACTGCGGCATATGGATGCGCATACATGGCGGCAGTTCCGCGCGGACTATTCGGGGGAGCAGTTGGAGCAGCGGTTTGCATTGGAAGGAGAACGTGCGGCACAGGGCCTGCCCCTCAAGGGGCGGGCCTTTTATGCTGCCCTCAAAGACCGGCTGGAGGAAGAAGCCGGGGAAAAAAGGCTGCCCTCATGAAACAACCAACGCCACGGTGGGTATGGCTGCTGCCCCTGCCCGTTGTCTGGTGGGCAGCTTTGCTGACGGCCGGGATGTGACAACCGGGATCGAATCTGCTGCAGCTGACGGCGCAGCTGAGCAGTGCGCTGGAACAGCCGTGGGATATCCGCTGGACGGAGTATTCCGGCAGATGCCTGCTGCTCTTTTCACTCGTTTATGCGGGAGCTACCGGCATGGCCCTGTCCAGTACGACTGTCACATGGCAAGGGGAAGAACACGGTTCCGCGCATTGGGGAGACGTGTTTGGAATTGCCCGAAGATACCGGGATAAGCGAGGCGGCGGCCTCATCCTCACCCAGAACTTTGCCATCGGCTGGGATGGGTACAGACACAAGCACAACACCAGCGTGCTGGTAGTGGGCGGCTCCGGCGCGGGGAAAACGCGCGGGTATTGCGTGCCGAACATACTGGGGGCGGCGGGCCGAAGCGAAAACGCTCCAGCCTGTTCCATTGTCTGCACTGATCCAAAGGCGGAGGTGCTGCGCAAGACGGGCGCGCTGCTCATCGCCCGAGGCTATAAGGTGCGGGTTTTGGATCTGACTGATCCCGCCGCTTTGTTTTGCTATACCCCAGTCTTTGCCGCAGACGATCCGCTGGCGATTGTCAACAACCTTTCGGATTTTATATTTTCTCTCATCCGCGCAGTAGGTATTATCCTGCTGGGGTGGGACGTGGTACAGGTTGGCCTGTCTTTTCAGAGCCATGACCCCAGCCAGAGAAGCCAGGGCTTTCTGACACTCGCGGACGGCCTTGTGATTACTTTTGCGAGGGAGAGCCTCGCGCTGATTGGCGTTGCGTAAATACAGATACATGACGGCGGCGAAGGAGGCGAAAACTTATGGATTATAGATAACCTTAATTCGGCGCTGAATACATGGAACGAGAAATTGGCGGAGATATGGCGGCTTCTCACACAGGAGCTTGCCAATTTCAAGGGCGGCGGCATCTGGAATGTCATGCTGAATGTCCACAACGCGATGACGGCCATTGGTCTCGGCCTGTTGGTGCTGTTTTTTGCCGCAGGCATCGTCAAGACCTGCGGCAGCTTCGCGGAGGCCCGGAGACCGGAGCATGCGCTGAAGCTCTTTGTTCGCTTTATTCTGGCGAAAGCTGCGGTGCAGTATGGCCTTGAACTTATGCTGGCGGTTTTCGATATCGTGCAGGGCATTGTATCGCGCGCCATGAGCGCGTCGGGGGCCGGAGGGCCGGCCACCACTGCGCTGCCGCAGGAAATCTTGGACAAGATCAGCGAGATTGGTTTTTGGAGCAGCATCCTCCTGTGGGCGGTAACGCTGCTGGGCGGCCTGTTTATCACGGTTTTGTCCTTTGTAATGATCATGATGGTGTACGGGCGTATGCTCCGGCTTTATATGTATGCGGCGCTTGCGCCTATTCCGCTGTCCACATTCGCGGGCGAGCCGGCAAGCAATGTCGGGAAAAGTTTTGTGCGAAGTTACGCAGGCGTTTGTCTGGAGGGCGCGGTGATTGCATTGGCCTGCATCATTTTCTCTGCGATGAGTTCCGCACCACTTGCAGTAGACGGCAGTGTGTCCACCGTGACCGCAGTGTGGAGCTATGTGGGCGAGTTTATTTTTAACCTGCTCATATTGGTGGGCGCTGTCAAGGCCAGCAACCGTGTGGTACGGGAGATGTTAGGACTTTAATCATTACTACTTTTGGGCTTTAAGTTAAGCGCCGCTTTTGTATGGTGCTCATTTTCTTGTTATTGGAGGGAAAGCCTATCGAAATCAAAATTCCAAAAGAGATTCGCGAGTATCAGGAGTCCATCTTTTTCGGGCTCAACACGCGGCTGTTTGTCTGTTCTCTTCTGGCCCTCGGCGTTGCCGCGGGCTTGTATTTTTTGCTTCGGGATACGGCGGGCACAGAAATAACAGGTTGGGCCTGTATGCTGGGTGTGGTACCGTTCGCGGCCTGCGGCTTCGTTCGCTATCGACAGGGCATACGGAGAAGGTAAGAACCCGCTGGTGGACAAGGTAAAGCTCATCCTGTCTATTTTTGAACCGCTAACGGAAAACGGCCTCACCGCAAAGCAACGCTCCATTTTGGACCGTTGTGCGGAGCGCGTGTACCGGGGATATATCCGTGGGGGATACCGGGGCGCTCGTCTCACGCTTGCGGATCTGCGCTGTGCGCTGGGAGCAGCCCGAGATAGAAGCACATGACCTTGCGCTGGCATCGGAACTGTACACCACCGGCAATCTGAACATTTTTTCCATCAGACGAACGTGAATACCGGTGCACGTGTTCTGTGCTACGATATCCGCGAGTTGGACGAACAGATGCGGCCTGTGGGCATGGTAGTGACGCTGGACACCATCTTCAACAGGGTGATCCGCAACTGGCGGCAGGGCAAGCGCACATGGATACTGGCCGACGAGTTCTACATTTTGTTCCGTTACTCATTCAGCGCGGAGTTTTTCTACCGCCTATTCAAGCGGATGCGCAAATATAATGCGTTCGTCACAGCGGTGAGTCAGAATTTGGACGAGATCTTGCGTTCGGACACCGCCCGCCTTATGCTGGCCAACAGCGAACTGCTTATAATGCTCAACCAGGCGGCGACGGATCGGGAGGAACTGGCAAAGCTGCTGAATATTTCGGAGAACCAGCTGTCATATATTACGAACGTACCCGCAGGGCACGCCTGTCCTCGCAGCCGCCAGCGGCACAGTGACAGTTGCCAATGGTGCCGCATGGGGCGGCAGCTATGGTTACCAAATTAAGATAAACCATGGCGGTGGAATGGAAACACTGTATGCCCACTGTTCCGCCATCACCGTCACAGCGGGTCAACAGGTGCAGCAGGGCGAAGTAATCGGCTATGTGGGCAGCACCGGAAGCTCCACAGGTAACCATTTGCATTTGGAAGTATGGGCAAATGGGCAGAGAACAGATGCAATGGTGCATTATACGGCAGTATAGATTTAAGACGGAAAACGCTGAGTAAAAGCAACTGAAGAATTCCCTCTAAACATTCGTTATTGCGAATGATTATTTCAGCTGAACTGTAAAGAGATATTTATCGCCGCGCACAATGCTCTTTGTGTATTCGCAGCAAACCTCATTCTCATACGTAAAGCGCTCCAATAAAATGCAGGGCAAAGTGCCATTGATTTTCAATAGTTCTTTTTCTTGGGGTAAGGGCATAACAGGGCGCAGTGTTTCCCGCACATTATGTATTTCAAACCCATAGGTAACTGTTAAGAAGTCATAAAGAGAACCTCTTTCCAGGCAGTCTATGTCCAAAGAAGGGAAACGTTTGACGGGCAAGTAGCTGGTTTCTATCATTAACGGCTCTCCCTGCCCGGAACGCAGGCGTACCAGTTCGTGGACTGCACTACCAGTAAGATGGCCTGTTTTACGGCTAAGACGTTCATCTGTTGGACGCATGACATAACTGACGACATGGTTTGAAATAATGATGTTGTCCTTTTTCAGTGAACCGCTGAATGAGTAGAACTGAGTGAGTGGTTGTGTCAAGAACGTAGGTTGGATGAAAGTGCCCGCGCCGGGCATAGTGTAGATAACTTCCGCCTGATTCAAAAGGGCAAGAGCCGTCCGCAGGGTATATCTGCTGACATGATACTTATCGCAAAGAATACGCTCCGCTGGCAGGGGCTGGTTGCGAATAAAAACACCAGTTTTTATATCTTCCAAAATTTTTCTATATACTTCAAGATATAAGGCGTCAGTTTTCATAGTTACCTCTCTGATACAGAAAATTATGCAACAATATTTTGACACAAATAAATTCAAAAATCAAATTAAGTTAATAAAAAGAAGGAGATAAATGTTTGTTCGGAAGAACAGAGAGGAAAACAGACAAGAGAACCGTACCAGTTTTTGAATTGGTACGAAAAAGACCGTACCAATTATGAAATTGGGCTGAAATCCACCAAAATGTTGCTTGCAAAAAAAATGTACACTATGCTTAAAGAGAGACGGAAGTATGACGGATACGCGGTTCAAGAGGTGAGAAAATGAAGTACTGGATTGGCATAGACGGCGGAGGTACAAAGACGGCGTTTGCGCTGTCTGCCGCAGATGGTGTTCCCATTCAAACACTTGCCACTACTGGTTGTTCGTACCAGGTGTTGGGTGTGGAGGCCGTGGTGAATATACTGCGAAAAGATACGGCGCGTCTACTTTCCCAGGCGGGTGTGAAATGGAGCGATTGTGCAGGCTGCTGTATCGGGCTGCCTTGTTACGGAGAAAATCCCGAGATAGACAGCTTTATCGTAAAACAGATGGAAAAAGCTCTTGCACCGGTACCCGTTCACATTGTGAATGACGCAGAAGTGGGCTGGGCTGGATCTCTGGAATGCCGGGAGGGCATTCATGTGGTTGCTGGCACAGGTTCCATTGCTTTTGGCCGAGGGAGGGATGGTCAAAGCGCCCGCAGCGGCGGTTGGGACGAATTCTACGGCGATGAAGGAAGCTGTTATTGGATAGGTCGTCAGGCCATGAGCCTGTTCAGTAAAGAGGCGGACGGACGTGCACCCAAAGGTGCGCTATACGATATTGTACGCAAGGAATGTGGTCTGCTGCGGGATTTCTACTTTACCAATGTTGTGAAAGAATCCTATGCCCCTTATCGTACAGAAGTGGCGGCGTTCCAAAAATATGCTTGTCAGGCCGCCGAGGCAGGAGATAGCGCGGCGGCTGAATTGTATCGTGAGGCTGCCAGAGAACTGGCGCTGATGGTAAAGGCGATTAAAGAACAGCTTCAGTTTTCCGCAGATATTGTGGAGGTTTCTTATTTTGGCGGCCTTTTCAAAGCGGGGGAACTGATTTTGAAGCCTTTCCGGGAAGAAGTGGAAGCTTTGGGCTGTGTTTTAAAGCCGCCGTGCCGCACAGCAACAGAAGGCGCCCTGTTGCTTGCGATTAAATATTTTAACGCTTAATGGAGGACTGGAACATGTTTTTGACAGAACAGGAAATTTTAGATACACCGTTCGCGTTGGAGCGTACCTGCCGGTACTTTGATGACCGGGTAGAGGAACATAAAAACTTTTTTGCCCGCAACACGCAGAAAAAGTTTGCGTTTTTTGGTTGCGGATCCAGCTATATGCTTGCCAAAAGCGCGGCGGCCATTTTCAGTGCGCTGCCCGGCACAAGCGCGGTGGCTGTACCGGCGGGCGACTATCTGGTCGAGTCCGAAAGCTGGGCTGAAGCACTGAAAGGCAGCATTGTAGTCACACTGTCCCGTTCGGGTCGCACATCTGAACTGGTGATGGCAGTAAAAGAAATTCGGCAAACGCTGGGCTGCCCGGTGATTTCTATTTCTGCTGAGCAGGGTAACGACCTTATGCCACTCAGCCAGCAGGATATCGTGCTGGATTGGTGTTATGACAAAAGCGTGTGTCAGACCCGCACCGTGACGAACTTCTATGCGGCAATTTTGCTGCTGGCCGCCGCTTATGCAGGCAGATCAGATATTTCTGCTGCTGTACATACTGCCGCTGCACAATGCGAAGCATTCCAGCAGGAAAACCGGGCCTCTTTGACCAAAGCGGCTGCACTGCCCTGGGATAATGTGGTGGTGCTGGCGGATGGTCCCCTGTGCGGCATTGCCGAGGAGGGGGCGCTGGCCTTCACCGAAATCAGCATGCTGTACGGCCGCTATTTCCATGTGCTGGATTACCGCCACGGCCCCATCGTGATTAGCGGTAAAAACACCCTTACAGTGATGGTGCTGCGCCCCGGCGAAGAAGTTTTGCAGAAAGCAATGGTGGACGATGTGCTGGCAAAGGGAGGCCCGGTGGTCACGGTATCTGATAAAGAGGGCAATCCTTGGGGCGGTTTCTCCAATGTGCGAATCAGCGGCGTGGATGATTTTGCCGCCTGGGGTGTACTGTTTATCTATGTGTGCCAACTTATGGCTCTGCTGAAAGCGGTGGAGCTGGGCGGCAATCCCGATCAGCCTAAAGGGCTCGATCCGTATATCAAGCTGTAACAGCAGATCAACAACTTGTATGAGAGCCGGAGGGTGCACAGTCCGGTTTGCATAGCGATAACAGAAAAAGGAGGCTGAGGAATGAGGCCAGCAAATTTTTTGGCTGTTGATACGGAAGATAGCTTCATCCGCGGGCGCAGCATTCGTGTTGTCTATCAGCCGAGCAGCCAAACTCTTACGCTCTATCGAGTAGAGGGGCGCAAGGCTGTTCAAGCGAGCAAGCCGTCAATGATGGGATATCTTGCAGTAGATGGGAAAACAGTATGTGATTTTACAAGCCTTGCCTGTACAATTGAGCGGAATATATCCGGGAAATTGGGAACAGGAGAGCGGATGACGATTACATCCTATAGTCCGAGCTTAGGAGTGAAGCGTACTTACATACTGGAAACGTCCGATACGGTAAAAGGGGCGCTTTATACGCAAACTTTTTACCAGACAGAAAATCAAGCGCTCTGTGCAGATGTGTTTGCAGACAACTTGTTTGAACTGTACGATCCGGGAGAGATTGTTTGGAGTTTTAACGGCGGCGGCGAAGGTCCCACTACGTTTTATGACCAACTTCAGAAAATCGATTTAACCACGCCCGAAAAATTCTATCGAGAAAACAGGCAGGATTATACAGCTGCCGCACTTCCGATCGCCGATGCCTACAATGCCCAAGGGGGAATCACAATTGGGGATGCCTCTCCCACCAGACGGGAAGTGCATACTCCGGTGAAAGAAACAAAAGACTCGGTACAAGTATCAATTGAATGGCCTGGAAAAACAATTACAAGCGGGGAACCGTTAGCAGCGGGGCAAAGTTTCATCATTGTCCATCAAGGTGATTACTTTGTTGGTCTGCGTGGATACAAGTATGCTATGGAGCATCTTGGAATCGTGATGAAAACCGATATTTCTCAGCGGAGCTACCAGCAGCGTTGGGAAGGATGGGGATGGGCCTTTGACTGGACAACGGAGTTGATTATTAACGAGCTGGATTTTCTGCAAAAGGCGGGCGTTAAGCAAATCACGATTGACGACGCCTGGTATGATCATGCCGGCGACTGGCAGTTAAACCCTGAAAAATTCCCCAACGGGGAAGAAGATATGATTCGCCTTGTAAAGGCAATTCACGATCATGGGATGACAGCTTTGTTATGGTGGCGGCCCTGCGACGGCGGGCGCGATGACAGCAAGTTGTATAAAGAACATCCAGAATACTTTATTATGCACAAGGATGGTAGCACTGCAAAAATAGGCGGGCCAGGCAAAACCTGCACATGCCATTGGTGCCAGACGGCCGGCTACGCCCTTTGTCCCGGCTCTGAAGGAGCTATTCAAATCACGAAAGATTTTATTAATCGAGCCATGAAACGTTGGGGATTCGATGGCTTCAAAGGGGACTTCGTGTGGAGTTTGGCGAAATGCTATAATCCCGCGCATAACCACAAGTATCCGGAAGAATCTACTGAGAGACAAACCGAGTTTTACAAAGCGGCTCATGACACCATGATGGCCAACGATCCGGAAACATTCAATCTGTTGTGCAACTGTGGCGCACCACAAGATTTTTATGGCTTGCAGTACATGACGCAAGTGGTCACGGCAGACCCTGTTTCATTGGACCAGACGCGAACACGTGTTAAAGCATACAAAGCGTTAATGGGAGATTATTATCCGATTACGACCGATCACTGTCAAATCTGGTATTCCACTACGGTAGGTACGGGCTCGGTAATCATTGAAAAAACAGCTTTCACGGGAGCAGAAGCGGAAGAATATGCGCGTTGGCTGAGAATCGCCAACCGCGAAGAATTGCACAAGGGGCGTTTTATCGGTGATTTGTACAGCTATGGTTTTGATCCTTATGAAACCTATGTTGTAGAAAAAGATGGAGTTATGCATTATGCATTCTACCGTGATGGGAAACGCTACCTTCCGAATGGGTATCCGGAAATTGAACTCAAAGGGCTTGCACCAGACAAGATGTATCGTATTGTGGACTATGTAAACAATCGTGTTGTAGCAACGAACTTGATGGGTGACCATGCGGTATTCAATACGCGCTTTGCAAAAGATTTGCTTGTAAAAGCTGTGGAAATCGCAGAACCAGATTCAGAACCGATAGAAAAAGACTGGGGATTTACACAGCTGAAAGCGGATGCACCTGCGATTGTGTATACGGGCGGATGGCAGACTGTAGAGGGTGGAAAAGCGACAAGCGGAGTAGGCGATGCTCTTGAGTGCAGATTTGCGGGCACGGCCGTGCGCTGGTATGGGGATAAAACGGTTAGTCCCGGCATAGCGGAAGTGTATTTGGACGGCAAGCTGGCGGCAGAAGTTTTGACCGGCGGCGGGTCAGAGCCAGACATTTGTCTGTTTGAAGCGTTGGACATTCTGCCCACGGTGCACACCTTGAAAATTGTCTGCAAATCAGGCGTTACCCATATTACACGCATTGCGATTGAAGAAGCAGTCCCGGAGCCTGTTTATGAAAACATAGACCCGCTTTCTGATCGTATTATTTACAACGGGAAGTGGGAGACCGAAGAAAATGCGGCAATGCCCATGGGGAGAGCGAAGCTGTCCAGCGAAAGCGGTGCATCCTTTGAAATGAGTTTCAACGGTTCTGCAATCCGATGGTATGGAAAGAGAATTATTAGTCCCTATGCTGTTGCGATGGTTTATTTGGACGAGGAACAGGTGGAAACGGTGTATACCTATGGCGAGGATGAGTTCGGAAAGATCCTTTTTGAAAGAACAGGATTAAAACCAGGGAAACATACCATAAAGATTGTACAGAGTATGCACACTATTGAGGTGGAGTGCATGGCTGTTGGCAATGATGTCGAACTTTAAAGGGGAGGATTATAATGTCTGCAAACTTGAATGAAGCTGTTTCTGAAAAAGAAGCAGTGCGGCAAGAAGAACCCACCATGTGTAAGAAACGCGAGATTTTGGGCCATGCAATTGGTGCTTTGGGCCACGATGCAATGGGGAATCTGCAGGGTACCTGGCTGGTACCTTTCATGACGGACATTGTGGCATTACCGGCGACCTTTTTGGGTATCCTTCTGGCCTGCGCCAGAATTTTCGATGGCGTGAATGATATGTTTATGGGCGTGATCGCTGATAAAAGCAGAAGCCGTTTTGGTCGTTATCGCGGATGGCTTTTGCGCGGCGGCTTGACATTTGCGATTTCTATCGTACTAGCCTTTTTTATTCCGAGTGCAAACATGACAGTACGAATGATATGGGCGGCAGTGACTTATATCGCATTGGATATCACGTTTACAATGGTAGATATCCCGTTCTGGAGCCTGCCTGCTGCAATGACCAGCAATACGCAGGAACGCGGCAAAATTACTGCTTACACCACAGCAGCATCGAACGCCATCGCTGGCGTGATTGGTATTGTTGTTCCATTGGCCTTGGTCGCATTCGGTGGTGACGGTAATCCCAAGTCATATTTCATTGTAGCAATTCTTGTGGCTGTTTTTGGCGCGGCAATGTACTTGATTTCCTTTGCGCTGGTTCGTGAGCATGTTACTCCGCCTGCACAACAGAAGTTTGATATGAAACTGGCACTGAAAAATGTATTTTTGAACAAGCCGTTGCTTCTGCTGCAAGTTTCCAATATTTTTGTGCTCTTTGCTATTATTATGCGCTATGGCTTCAATTACTATTACTGCCAGTACAATCTGGGGAATTTGATGTATATGACGGTGTTTTCGACGATCTCCCTCTTTGTTTCACCCTTGGGCGGATTGTTGTTCCCTGTTGTTGCAAAGAAGCTGGGGAAGAAAAACACCTTGATTATGCTGGCGGTAACGTACACTGCAATGGCTGCCATCATGTTCTTTGCGGGACAGGTAAACGTTATGGTCGTTTTTGTATGCTACGCTATTTCGGGACTTTGCACAGGCGCGGCGATTGTAGCTGTAAATGCTATGATGATGGATACTATCGAGTATGGCGAGTGGAAAACGGGCCAGCGTAATGAGGGCGTAATTACTGCAACCCGATGCTTTGTCAGTAAGGTTGTAAACGCCGGTGTGGGTGTTGTACTCGCTTTCGTAATTGGCCTAACCGGCTATGTCCCTTTGGCGGAACAGTCTGCCAGCACTTTGAGTGCGTTCCACCTGGTTTGGACGTTGGGATGCGCAGGCTGCATGATCTTGGCTGTTGTACCGATGCTGTTCTACAAACTAACCGAAAAGCGTCATGCGGAAATCATGGAAGAACTGGCCGCCCGCAAGGCCGCCAAAGGCGAATAAACTTTTTTACAAACCCTATAACTCTTGTTTGAGTGAAGGAAGCACCCGGCGAAGGCTGCCTTCGCCGGGTGTTTTTTGCCTGATTCTGAGGAAAGGTGACAAAACATGCCCCAAAATCCCATTCTCACACTTTTGCAAAATAGGGCTTCTGCCTGCGAAAAAGGAATTTACTCCTGCTGCAGCGCCAACGAATATGTGATCCGTGCGGCTCTGCGCAGGGCGAAGGCTGCCGATACGGTGGTGCTGGTAGAAGCAACTGCCAATCAGGTGAACCAGAGCGGCGGCTACACCGGCATGACGCCCGCCAGTTTTTACGGCTTTTTACAGCGTCTGGCCGACGAGGAAGGAGTGCCGCCGGAAAAAGTTCTGTGCGGCGGAGATCATCTTGGCCCGCTCACCTGGCAGGACCTGCCCGAGACCCAGGCTATGTCCAATGCGGAGGAATTGATCCGGTCTTATGTTCTGGCGGGATTCTCGAAGATCCATATCGATACCAGTATGCGCGTGGCAGACGATGATCCGAAGCAGCCGCTTTCAGATGAAGTGATCGCCCGTCGTGGTGCACGTCTGTGCCGTACAGCGGAGGATGCTTTTACCGAATATGTCAAAATCCATCCCGAGGCCCCGGCCCCTGTATATGTGGTGGGCAGCGAAGTTCCTATTCCCGGCGGGGCACAGAAAAACGAGGACAGCGTATCCGTGACAAACCCCGATGCCTGCGAGGCGACACTGGCAGAATTCAAGCGCGCTTTTGACGCGCAAGGTCTCGCGGACGTTTGGCAGAGAGTGGTTGCATTGGTCGTGCAGCCTGGCGTGGAATTTGCCGATGAAAGCGTGATTGAATATGATAGACCAGCTGCCGTAGAACTGATGGCATGCCTGAAAAATCACCCGGATCTTGTCTTTGAGGGCCATTCCACGGATTACCAGCCCAGGGAGTGCCTGCGGGAAATGGTGGAGGATGGCATTGCCATCTTGAAGGTGGGGCCGGCGCTGACCTTTGCTCTGCGGGAAGGATTATTTGCGCTGGAACGTATTGAGCAGGAATTGTATGGCGTACATGATTTCCCGTGCTCTCATTTTCGCGCCGTGCTGGAGCAGGCTATGCTGGAGGACAGCAGCCAGTGGGCCAAATACTACCATGGTTCCATGGCACAGAAGCGGTATGCCCGTGCGTTCAGCTACTCCGATCGGGCGCGGTACTATTTGACAAACGAAAAAGTTAAATCGGCGGTAAAGGCTTTGCTCCACAATCTGGATACTGTAGGTATTCCTATGGCATTGCTGAGCCAATACCTGCCCACCCAATATGCCCGTGTTCACGCAGGGAACCTGCCCCTGAGCGCCGCTGATCTGCTGATCGACCGCGTTGGCGACTGCATCGATGATTATTTGTATGCTGTAATGGGAAAGTAGACATGAGAAAGGACGCCCATGGAAATTATTAGTCAGATTGCGTTGTTCATTTTAGGGATGGTGCTGATTATCTATGGCGGCGATGCTTTTGTAGACGCAGCCCTGTGTATTGGACGCAAAATCGGCATCTCTACCTTTGTGCTGGGAGCCACTGTAGTAAGCCTTACCACAACACTGCCGGAGCTGTTTGTGTCTACGATTGCATCGGCAGGTGGACACACAGAACTTGCGATTGGCAATGCGGTAGGCTCTATTATCTGCAACACAGGGCTGATCCTCGGATTGTGCGCCGTGTTGACACCGATGGTTTTGAACGGTCCCAGCCAGGTGAAAAAAGCGTTGTTATCGATTGGGTGCCTATTGGCACTGGCAGCCCTCACACTCAGCGGCTCAATCACATGGGTAGGAGGCCTGGGGCTGTATCTGCTTTTGGCCGTTTATCTCTGGCTCAATTTCAGAGAAATGAAACAGGCACCTGCAAGAACGGAAAATACAGAAGCGTCGTTTTCAGCAAAACATATTGCCTTATTTATAGTAGGAGCAGGCAGCATCATCTTGGGTTCCAATATACTGGTGGACTCAGCCAGTGCATTGGCCACCTTGATGCACATCCCGGAGAAATTCATTGCTCTGTCTGTGGTGGCGTTGGGGACTTCATTGCCGGAACTTGTCACATCACTTACAGCTATCCGTAAAAAGGAAGCCGGACTTTCTATTGGAAATATTATTGGAGCCAATATTTTAAACATAGTGCTGGTGATGGCCACATCTGCGATAGTTGCCCCAGGGGGGCTCACGACCACTGTGGTGAAAAGCGGTATTTTGCAGGGAATGGATCAACTTCTGGTGCTGGATATTCCAGTAGCAGCGGTGCTGGCTGGTATTCTTCTGTTCTGCGCACGAAAAAAGAGCGTCCCACGCATGGCCGGTATTGTATTGCTTGCAGTATATGCCGGGTATTTAGGGTTCACAGGGTATGCAATCCTATAAGCAATAGGTATGTATTGCTCATCGCAATCACGGTGGGTTTGGTAATTATGCTTGTGTTAATTGGATATTTGTCCTGCTTTAACTTAGGACTCAAGCCAGTTATTGATATTTTAGCAAAGATCTATCTGGGATGCTGTTGTGCAGGCGCAGGCTATGCCGGGTATCTGACAAAAAAGATTCACGAAGAAAAATTGTAACCTCACTTAGAGGAGGACTCTGATAATGCGTAAAGATCGTAGGCTTGAAAGAAAAGCATGGAAAATTCATTTTGCTTGGATTGTCTTACTGGGGATTTGTGTCTTTATGGGTTTAGCCCGCGGAGGCATCAATAATGCAGGCGGTTTGTTTATGGCGCCTGTTATGGAAGAACTTGGCTGCGGCGCAGGCGAGTTTATGCTGTATTTCAGTATTTCATCCATTGTAACATTTGTATTTTTGCCGCTTGCAGGCAAGTTGATGGGTAAATATGATATTCGCTTACTGCTTGTGTTAAGCCTTTTCTTTCACGCAGGATCGTTCGCTTTGTTTGGCCTGATGCAGAATATATGGGGGTGGTATATCTTATCCGTTCCAATGGCGATGGGGTCCGTTCTGACAACGCAGATCGGAGGCCCTGTATTGATTGGAAACTGGTTCAAAAAATATACGGGGTTGGCTACGGGAATTATGATGGCTGCAGCGGGGCTTTTTGGCGCGGTTCTCCAGCCGCTGGCCGGCAATCTGATCGCAAGTATGGGATGGCGGCAGGCATATTTTGCTTTAGGTGGTTTGGTACTGGCGGGAAGTGTTCCGGTGGTGCTGCTTACCATCCGGTTTGATCCGCAGAAAAAGGGAATACTGCCCTTTGGCGCAGAACAGGCGGAGAAAAGCATTAGCCCGAGGGAGAGCACAGGAATATCGGCACCAAAAGCCCGTAAGACAGTTGCGTTTTGGGCACTTGTATTATTTATGTTTTTCATTACTGCTGTAGCCTCTTTTGCCCAGCATTTGCCCAAATATGCCGATCAGCTTGGATTTGATGCAGTATTCGCAGGAAAGGCTATGGGGATATTTATGATGGGCACCTTGGTGGGCGCTCTAACCTTTGGTTTGCTGAGTGATAAAATCGGAGCACAGATCACAACGATTCTGGCGTTGGTCTGTGGGGGCGCGGCGATTCTCACACTGATTTTAGGAGGGCGTTATCCGGCGCTGTTTAACACGGCCGTGCTGGTGTTCGGCTTCGCGTGTGCCTCTGTAGGAACTTTAGGCCCACTGTTGACAACTGCCATTTTCGGACAAAAAGACTACAGCCAGATTTACTCTTCCATAGCAATGGGGATGGCCTTTGCAGGTATGGTGTCTATGTCGGGTTACGGATTTATTTACGATGCATTCCATAGTTATGTGCCTGTGCTGTGGGCGATCTGTGCAATGCTGTTGATTTGTATAGTATGTGTGCTGACTGCTTTTACGGATAAAAAGAGAAGAGCCGCATAAGGAGAATGTGACAGGTCGAAAGCAGTAAGGATTTACATCCATTGTACGATACAAACTTGATACTTTTGCTTTTGAATAGAAGTACGGAGGTATATGGTGGAGCAATGTGAAGGGAGAAGATTATGAGTTACCGACATAGGCGAAAAGTGCTACTCATTGCAATCGCGGTGGGCCTGATAATTATGTTCGTGTTAATTGGATATGTGTCCTGTTTTAACTTGCGGTTCAAGCCGGTTATTGACATTTTAGCAAAGAGCTATATGGGATGCTGTTTTGTAAGTGCAGGCTATGCCGGGTATGTGACAAAAAAGATTCACGAAGAAGAAAGTAGTACAAAATAATAAGGAGGCGGTCTTATGCCGTTGGTAAATACAAGAGAATTGTTGTTGGACGCACAGGCGCATGGGTATGCTGTGGGCGCGTTCAATGTGGAAAATATGGAAATGATGCAGGCGGCCATTCGTGCTGCCGAACAGGAAGGCGCCCCAATTATTCTGCAAACAACGCCCACCACAGTAAAATATGGAGGTACGGCACTGTTTGCTGCAATGGCGCGGGCGCTTGCGCAGGCAAGCCCGGCGGATGTCGCAATCCATTTGGATCACGGCAACAGCTTTGAGCTGTGTGCCCGCGCGGCGGGGGATGGCTATACCAGCCTTATGATCGATGGTTCGGCATTGCCCATCACTGAAAATATTGCGCTGGTTCGCAAAGTGACAGAGATGGCTGCCGCGCTCTCGGGCAGGCCTTGTGTAGAAGCCGAGTTGGGTAAACTGGGCGGTAAGGAGGATTCAGTGGAAGTGAAACTCGGTGAAGACGTACATACTGACCCAGAAGAGGCTGCATATTTTACGGCTCAGACAGGAATAGATAGCCTGGCGGTGGCAATCGGCACAGCCCACGGCTTCTACAAGGGCAAGCCCAAGCTGGATTTTGAACGCCTGGCCCAGTTGCGAGCGGCGGTGCCTGTTCCACTTGTGCTGCACGGTTCTTCCGGTGTGCCGGATGAGGATGTGCAGCGGGCAATCTCGTTGGGCATCTGCAAGGTGAATTTTGCCACCGAATTGCGGGCGGCCTATACAAAAGCTGCGCGCGAGTGCCTCGATACTGATAAGGCATTGTACGACCCCAAGAAGTTTGGCACACAGGGACGGGAAGCTGTTACGGATCTGGTGCGTCATCGAATTCGGGTGTGTATAAGCAAGAATTGATATTAAAACAGAAAAAGGCAAGGCTTTTTGCGAAAAGGGGCACAAACCGTATAACGATTTGTACCTCTTTTTGCATGCCCATTTTTGTACCAGTTTAGCGTGGCTCAGCATCCATTGATGAAACAAACGTCGATGATGGAAGTGACCAACCACCGCACGATGTACGGTGCCGTTCGCCGCCTCAGTCGGTTTAAAATTCAGATTTCAAACCGACTGGAGGAAATGGCGATGGCATACAACCATCGGCGCGCCGAAAGAGAATGGCGCAATGGAAAGATGAAGAAGAAAGGCAGCTTTGGGGGCTGGGGGTAGATGAGGATGCCATCCAGCGCCTGCATACATACGACTGGCGGCGGTTCAAGGCAGAGCGTAATTTTTATGAATGGCAGACAGCCATGAGCGAGGCACTGGAATGGACACCGCAAATAGAGAGTCACGAACTGAGGAATGCCAACGATCTGCTGAATAATATCGAGAGCGAAAAGCTGTTATTAGCTTTGAAAAAAGTGGACAAGCTCACGCTGGAGATGTTGGTAATGAGAATGTCAGGATATTCGACGGAACAAATTTGTAAAAAGTTAAAATATCAACAGGCACTTATTACAACCGCATCGAGCGAATCAGAAAAAATTAAAAATTTTTTTGAGAGCGATTAAAAATGCCTTCTGTCGTTGGCTATAAGATGAGAGGCCGTTAAAACACCTTTCACTTGTAGCTTGATAATTACATACCAGCACGGCAGGTACATTCCCGTTCATACGAGCGACACTGGGAAAAGCGCCAGGACGTGCAGGCGGGCCGCACTGCTGCTTTCCGCGGAGAGCAGCAGTGTGCGCCAGCCTGTGCCGAGCGACTGATTTTGCTCGAAAAGAGCTGTAACATGCTCCTTTGCCATGACTATGGAGCGGGGGATAATGCCACACCTGTTGCCCGGCACAACAGACCGAGTGGCTGACCTTGGGTTGTAATCAGTAAGACCCTTGGGGAGCCAGTGAGTGGCGGTAAGCGACCAGTCCGTCTGCCGTGTTCCCATGTGCACGGGGGGCGAGCAGCACGGCACGAGGGCTATACCAGGCTACATTATTATGCGGAGCGTTCGTTCACAGAACATTCCAGAGCTGCAGATCGTTGATGTGGAATTGTTTAAGGAAGCCAACAAAATGGTGAGTCTGCGTTGCAATACAGATGCAGAAGCCAGAAAGATAGCTCAAAAGGCAGAAAACAATACACTGCTGGCAGGCATTGTGTACTGTGCACATTGCGGCGCCAGAATGTCGTGCTTTATGCATATGGATAGATACAAGCTGAAAAACGGAAAGATCGTTGAAGCTCTCAAACCAAAATACAACTGCTTTCAGGGGGCACAGCATCTCAGAAAATGCGATGGGCAGGCACTTTATCTGGCCGACTGGGTGGACACCATATTGTACTAAATGTTGCTCGCGAATTGTTCGGGAGCATTCAACGCTCACCGCGTGATAGGACGATGGAGGAAAAGATTCGGCAGGAGTATAAAGGAAAGCAGAAGCAGAAACGCCCCCTTGAGAAAAAGTTGCAGGATTGTGAGCACACACTTGAGCGTTAAGTGCCTGTAAGGGCATAGCAGCTTTACCGAAGAAATGTTGGCGCGCTTGATGGTCAAGGCAGAAAATGAACTGAAAATCGCTCGGCAGGAATACGCAGCGGCGGTTTTAGCAGTTGACAATGAAAAGGAGATCGCAAGAAAAATCAAGGAATGCTACAGTCGATTTTGCGGATGGAACGAAGAGTTTGAAATGACTTCCCTCGCGCGTAAGCGTGCTATACTCAGCCAGCTATTTAAAAGGGGAGAGGTCGGCAGAGGCTATGAAGTGACCGTCTATGTAAACATGAGTTGCCAGCAGTTTGTAAACATCGGAGAGCCAGACGAAAAAATGAAGCTTACACAGGGCGAGTGAGACAAGCGAAGAAGTAGCATGAGGTAAAAGTCTGCACACTGTTCTGAGGTAGCAGAACGTTTACGGTGAGATGAAAAACAGCTGTTGACATTTGATGAACAACATGATGGAGTTTACTGATAACAAGAGGGCTGACCTATTGGGATCGCCTATAAGCTGGATGCATGCAAAGTGCTCCGGTTGGCAGAGCAGCTGGTTCTTAATCAGCGGGCTCAGGGTTCGAGTTCTTGAAAGTGCACCACATAAGCCACTGTCTATACAAATAGACAATGGCTTTTTTATGCCGGTAAATTATACTATCAAGAGCACCACTTAAGGGAAAAGAAGTTCATACAGGCCCCCGGTGGCAGAATGGAGTAACCACACAACCAAACCACTGGAGGGAACTGTAT
>OFMK01000605.1_pt1 | contig 35537 bp, 40 predicted proteins | sample 1541781 | NCBI WGS metagenome assembly OFMK01 (sample SAMN04209250, study PRJEB22552) | human gut metagenome | biome: gut; material: feces | host: Homo sapiens | place: USA: Oklahoma
GAAGCCGCCTCGTTAATATTGTACAGGTCAAACAAAAACCGATTTGGAACCCAAGCATTTTCTTTCAGTATCTCCCGAAGGATGGGGGGGACTGTGACAAATGCCTTGTCCTTTGGCTTGAAATCAAAAATAGCATTTAGAAACATTCGCATAGTTATCACCTATCATTTTCATAATCAAATTCCGATTTGTTGATTTGTTCGTAATCATATTTTATCATACAGACTTTAAGAAATCTATTCCTCAATTATTCACAACTGTGTCATGAATAATTGCGGATAAATTTCCAGACGAATATATGGTCAGTCCGGAAAGAAATACGGATATCTAGATAAACTTGTTCATGGTGCCGGACTTATCGAAATTGCACATGCTTATTATGATTTCTTTGCTGAAAGAAAAGCATCAGAAGAAAACATGATAAAATGGCAGAAAAAGAACCACAATGAATATTCCATTAACGGGACGGGCAGGTGTATATCATCTGCTTGTTTTATTTTAGATTTGACATTGAAATCTTACGGGTGTAATATTTTGGAAAGACAAAGAATTTTTTAAGATAAAATCTTGCACATGTAATATAAGCTCGAATGTAAAAGGACGAGGTGAAAAGGCTGGTATATATGAAAAAATCAGAGATAAAGGGTTGAGGTATTGATTATGACGATAAAAAATAAAATGATTTCTGCCTGTCTTATGTGTTTAGTGGTATTCAGCGTAGTTGGCTGTTCGCCAAAAGATGGGGAGAAAAGTAATAATTTCATATCAACTCAAAATATGGAGTTGATATATGAAGAAACAATTTCTCCGAATAAATAATATGTTGAAAAAGAGGAAGATATTGTGAATTATACCGTGGAAGTATATCAAGATGATGATCATATGATTTTTGTCAATGCCAATTCTAATTTTGCAGGTTTTCAACCGCTACAATATGAAGTTGAGGCTGGTACGGATATTACAAAGGAAGATATCGATATCGAATGGACAACAATCATGGGGAATCCTACTCCAACAAAAGAGGATTTGTTGGCTATAGTGTATGTGTCTATTTCAGAAGATGGGGAAGTGATTAGTAAGAGAAAAATCAGTTTTATCAATAAGGCGATTGAAATTTTAGAAGATGCTTTGGACAAAAAATAGTTCAGGAAATTCAATTTTACATTAGTTCTTTTTTGTGGCAGCATTGTATTCTATCTTGCATGGAATTTTGCGAAAAAATTCTATTGTAAATGGTAAAGATGTTATAAATGAAACAGGGACACTAACGGTATATCGGGATATGAAAGATGAAACGGATTATTAAGGAATTACAAAAATCATTTGAGGAGAATGCAGAATGAAAAAAGCAATTAATAAATTTTGGGGGTTGCTCCCATTTCTAATAATTATATTTTGCAGTATTTTAGTGGCAGTGATAGAAAAAGTAACGGACAATACATTTAGAATACTTCCACGTAATATATTGATATGTTCAGGAATAATAAGTATCGGAATACTACTATTATGGCTAAATACACGCAAAAAAATATCTGCTCATCGCATATTTTCGTTTGTACTAAGAATTATATCAGTTTTTCTGATTGGAGTTGTTACCTTAACTGGTTTGTTTATTATGGGATTTTCACATGGTCCAGAACATATTGTTACAAAATATGGAATAAAGATGGTGGCGAGTGTTCACAGCTTTTTGGATGAGCAAGTAGAATACTATGAATATAAAAATTGGTTCTTTTATGGTCAGAATTTAGGGTATGAGTATTATGGAAGCGGTGGAAATGATCCGCTTGCTCAAAAACCAAAACCAGACCCTGTTCGTTTTACTTTTTATGATTTAGATGGACATGTTATTGAATCAAAAGGCATAAATTAAGGAATTGTCAAAAAACTCACATATAAAGGCAACCGAGAAATCGACGGTCCTATGGGCAGGAGGAACTACCATTTGTTTCTTCTTCTATATATGAAAATCCGTATTGGTTTCATGTTGTTGTGTCAAATGCAGAAAATGATTTATCAAAGTTAAAAGCCTTTGATACGCCTGGAAGAACCGGCAAATATCCTGGACAGTAACCAATGGAGAAATTCTTCATCAGGAATTAAAATAAATAGATTGCATCCCGGGCGGCCGCATGATAAGATAGTTCTGTAAGTTATAGAAAACAGAACTTTATCATGCAGCCGCCTGTGCTGTATCATACTCGGTTATAACCCAGACGTTCAAGGAGTTCTTCCAGGTCTGTTCAAGAGAGTTTCCCCTGTGATGGATAAAAAGAGGATATTCTATGGTTTTATCATCTCTGTTTTCTGTAGAAAAACAGTAACGAAAGGAGGGGGACGGAGTAGGATGGAAAAAATTACTTGACAATTCAAGGAGCATATAATAGTATAATAAACAGAAGCGAACAACTGTTCGAGTGAAAAAGGAGAAGATTCGGTATGGCAAGTGATGAAAAGAAAAAAGCGCTGGATGCGGCGATTGCAAAGTTAGAGAAGGATTTTGGAAAAGGTACTGTGATGAAGCTGGGAGAGGGCAGTCATGTTGCTGTAGAGACGGTTCCTACAGGGTGTCTGAGTCTCGATCTGGCACTGGGACTTGGCGGTGTTCCAAAGGGACGTGTGATTGAGGTTTACGGTCCGGAGTCCAGTGGTAAGACGACAGTGACACTCCACATGATCGCAGAAGTACAAAAGAGAGGCGGGATTGCAGGATTTATTGATGCAGAGCATGCTCTGGATCCTGTTTATGCGAAGAAGATCGGAGTAGATATTGATGAATTATATATTTCACAGCCCGACAGCGGAGATCAGGCTCTGGAGATTGCTGAGACGATGGTGCGCTCCGGAGCAGTGGATATTATTGTGATTGACTCTGTTGCGGCCCTGGTGCCAAAGCAGGAGATTGAAGGAGATATGGGAGACAGCCATGTCGGCCTGCAGGCGAGACTGATGTCGCAGGCACTGCGTAAGCTGACACCGGTCATCAGCAAATCCAACTGTGTGGTTATCTTTATCAACCAGCTCCGTGAAAAGGTAGGCGTAATGTTTGGAAATCCAGAGACAACGACAGGTGGACGCGCATTGAAGTTCTACGCTTCTGTTCGTATGGATGTCCGCAGGATCGAGACGCTGAAGCAGAGCGGAGAGATGGTCGGCAACAGAACCCGCATCAAGATCGTGAAGAATAAGATTGCGCCTCCGTTTAAAGAGGCAGAGTTTGATATCATGTTTGGAAAAGGAATCTCCAAAGAAGGAGATGTTCTGGATCTGGCAGTTGGTATTGATCTTGTCAAGAAGAGTGGTGCGTGGTATGCATATGAAGGAGAGAAGATCGGACAGGGACGTGAGAATGCAAAAGCATATCTGACCAGTCATCCGGAGGTGATGGAGGAGCTGGACAGAAAAGTACGCCAGCACTATCATCTGATCGAAGGAGAGGAAGAGGTAAAAGAGAGTGATCTGAAGCTGACTCCAAAAGAAGAACAGATGGAACTGTCGATCGAGGGAGAAGAATAAAAAATGGTCGTCACGAAAGTAGAGATGCTGACCAAGATCAAGTATAAAGTGTATTTAGATGAGGAGTTCGCCTTTGTGTTATACAAGGGCGAACTGTTGCATTACCGGATTGTTGAGGGGACTCTTTTGGAGGAGGATACTGTACAGGAGATTCTGCAGAAGGTGATCTGTAAAAGAGCAAAGCTTCGTGCCATGCATCTTCTGGAGGATATGGACCGCAGCGAATCGGCACTGCGGAAGAAGCTGCGTCAGGGATTGTACCCGCCGGAAGCAGTGGAGGCAGCGATTTCTTATGTGAAGTCTTTCGGATATCTGGATGACGCGCGGTATGCGGAAAATTTTGTACAGAGCAGAAAGGCATCCAAGAGCAGACGAGAGATTTTATATCAGCTCTGCCAGAAAGGTGTATCAAGGGAAATTGCGCAGCAGGTCGTAGAAGAGTGCTTTGACGGACAGGATGAGACTGAGGCAATCCTTAAGATTATCGAGAAAAAGCGTGTGGATCTAAGGACGGCTACACCGGAGCAGATGCAAAAATTATACGGTCATCTGGCACGAAAAGGATTCCGATATGAAGACATCCGTCAAGTGATACAAAATTATGATGAGAATGCTTGACAGGGTTGGTAAAACAGTATAAAATTTAAGTGTTGTATTTATGTATGCAGATACATAAACATGTACAATGAAAATTAAATAAGGAGGTGCTCCTGTGCCGGTAATTTTATGTGTAATTATTGCGGCGGCCCTCGCGTTGATAGTCGGTGTCGTAACTCGCTATCTGACCATTACCAATCTGAAGAACAATGCGGAATCCAAGATTGGAAATGCGGAAGCGAAAGCAAGAGAAATCATTGACGATGCCGTGAAAACTGCTGAAACGACAAAAAAGGAAGCTCTTTTGGAAGTGAAGGAAGAGTCCATCCGGACGAAGAATGATCTTGAAAAAGAGACGAAAGAAAGAAGGTCGGAACTGCAGCGCTATGAAAAGCGTGTGCTGGCAAAAGAAGAAGCAGTAGACAAACGTTCCGAAGCTATTGAGCAGCGTGAAGCAAAATTTACAGCAAAAGAGGAACATTTAAGACAGCGTGAAGCCAAAGTGGAAGAACTCAGTCAGAAACGAGTGCAGGAACTGGAAAGAATCTCAGGTCTTACCTCCGAGCAGGCAAAAGAATATCTGTTGAAAACTGTTGAAGAAGATGTGAAACATGAAACAGCAAAGATGGTCAGAGAGCTGGAGTCTCAGGCAAAAGAGAACGCAGACAAGAAAGCAAAAGAGTATGTTGTCAATGCGATTCAGAGATGTGCAGCTGACCATGTAGCGGAGACTACGATTTCAGTCGTGCAGCTTCCAAGTGATGAGATGAAAGGAAGGATCATCGGACGAGAGGGACGAAACATCAGAACTCTTGAGACTCTGACAGGTGTAGAGCTTATCATTGATGATACACCGGAGGCAGTTGTGTTATCCGGATTTGATCCGATCCGAAGAGAAGTTGCCCGTATTGCTCTTGAACGCTTGATCGTGGATGGACGTATCCATCCTGCAAGAATTGAAGAGATGGTGGAAAAAGCACAGAAAGAAGTAGATTCTATGATTCGCGAAGAAGGAGAGGCAGCAGCCATCGAGGTTGGTGTACCGGGTATCCATCCGGAATTGCTGCGTCTGCTTGGACGTATGAAATTCAGAACAAGCTACGGACAGAATGCGCTGAAGCATTCCATCGAGGTTGCTCAGTTGTCAGGACTTCTGGCAGGCGAGATCGGGCTGGATGTGCGTATGGCGAAAAGAGCCGGACTTCTGCACGACATCGGTAAATCGATCGATCACGATGTGGAAGGATCTCACATTCAGATTGGTGTGGATCTTTGCAGAAAGTACAAAGAATCAGCGACTGTGATCAATGCAGTCGAAGCACATCATGGCGATGTAGAGCCTCAGACGTTGATCGCCTGTGTTGTACAGGCTGCAGATACGATCTCAGCAGCAAGACCAGGTGCAAGAAGAGAGACATTAGAGACATATACAAACAGATTGAAACAATTAGAAGAGATTGCAAACCAGTTCAAAGGTGTTGACAAATCTTTTGCTATTCAGGCAGGTAGAGAGATTCGAGTAATGGTAGTTCCAGATCAGGTAACTGATGATGATATGGTACTTATGGCCAGAGAGATTGCTAATCAGATTGAATTTGAATTAGAGTATCCTGGTCAGATCAAGGTAAATGTGATCCGCGAATCACGCGTCACGGATTACGCAAAATAGAAAACTGAATATGAAATGAAAAGCGGAATTTCTGAAACATCGCAAGATGGGAAAAGAAGTTCCGCTTTTTCGTGGATGAAAGGAAGAGTTGTGTAATGAGCGAAAAGATCAAACGTCTGAAGAGAGAATTAAAGTATAAGGGAGCGATCGTAGATTTTTATCAGGATACGATGGAGATAGACGGTACTCATACGGCCACATGGGATTTTATCAGTCATAAAGGGGCTGCAGCGGTTGTTCCTGTAACAGAAGATGGAAAAATTCTGATGGTGCGCCAATATCGAAATGCACTGGAACGTTATACACTGGAGGTTCCGGCAGGCGCGCTGGATGCGGCAGATGAGCCGGGAATTGTATGTGCAGGCAGAGAGTTGGAGGAAGAGACTGGATTTCGCAGTGAGAATCTGGAATGGCTGATCACATTGCGGACAACAGTGGCTTTTTGCAATGAACGAATTGAGGTTTTTGTAGCAAGAGATCTGATTCCCTCCAGACAGCATCTGGATGAAGATGAGTTTATAGATTTAAAGGCATACACACTGGAGGAGTTAAAAGAAAAGATTTTTTCCGGTGAGATAGAAGATTCCAAGACCATTGCCGCTCTTCTGGCATATGAGACGAAGTATCGAAAAACTGAATAAATAAAAAGTCCCGGCATATAATGAAATATCGAAAGGAAAAGGAGAAAAACCATTGAAGATGTTTCATGTAAAGAGGCAGCTACTGGCTCTTTTTATGCCGGGATTTTTATTGGGAATTTTATATGTCAATCTGGAAGCGGAGCAGTTTGCAGCGGGGGCAGGGATTTTCAGCGAATATTTTTTGAAACAATATCGGGTGGCAGATATTCTGACGGGAGAGTATATCTGGTATTTGCTGCAGGTCCGTCTTTTGCCGTTTTTAGTGCTGCTGGGATCTGCTTTTACAAAATTCAGAAAAGCGGCAGTTATTCTGTTCTTGATTTGGACGGGCTTTTCTGCCGGACTTCTGTTTTCTATGGCAGTTCTCGGGATGGGAGTAAAAGGGAGCATCCTGTGCATTGCAGGAATGCTCCCCCAGTTTTTATGTTATATTCCAGCGTATCTGATCGTGGTGTGGTATGCGTACTGCTACCCGCGTATGCAGTGGAATATACAGAAAAGTCTGGTTTCCGGAGGTCTTCTTTTAGTTGGTATCGTGTTAGAACTGTATGTAAATCCGGTTTTGGTCGGCGCATTTTTGAAAACCCTTTAAGCAGAGATGAGATGTTTTAAGACAACACTGCAGCAGATGCTGACTGCAAGCTGGCTGATCAATAAGCCCCATAAATATCCCTGGATACCGAAAACGGGAATTGCGAAAAACACACTTCCGATGCGGATGGCAAGCCCGACTGTGTTGATCGTAAAAGAGGTTGTTGTTTTGCCAAATCCGTTCAGGACACTCAGCAGAGAACCATTTACATACAGAAAAGGACAGATCCACGCCAGTGTGATGATAAAATTGCCGGCCAGATCAATGGCAAACAAAAATTGACCGATCAACTGTCCGAAGAACAGGAAAAACAGACAGCAGAACAATCCCATGAGAAAACAGGAGCCAAGTACTTTTTGCAGCAGTTTTCTGATGCCGGATGCCTGGTCTTTGACCTGAAGCTCGGCAACTGTCGGCATCAGCATGATAGAAACAGAATTGGTGATGGCGGACGGGAATAGAATACAGGGAAGTGCCATTCCAGTCAGAACGCCATAGGTACTCAATGCTTCGGAAGTGCTGTGATTATAAAGTTTCAGACAGCCGGGGATCGAAACAGCTTCAATTCCCTGGAGCAGGCCAAGCAGTACCCGGTTGGCAGTAAGCGGCAGAGACAAGGGGACAAGTTCCCGGAAGCGGAGTCTTATAGAAGAGAAAGAAAATCCCGGACGGAAAATATCAGATCGGCTCTTTTGAAGTCTTCTGACAGAATAAAAGGTAGAAAACAGTTCTCCGAATGCAATTCCCGCAGCTGCGATGGAAATGTCCGCATGAAGTCCGTTTCGTATCGCGAAGCGGTACAGGCAGAAAACAGATAAGATCCTGGCAGTCTGCTCGATCAGCTGTGAAACGGCAGGTATCTGTGTCTGTTTTAAACCATAGCAGTACCCCATGATACAACCATGAATAGAAGAAAGCGGCAAAGCGTAAGATAAGAGAATCAGGATCTCTTCACAACGTGGATCGCCGAGCAGCGCAGTCGAGAGATCGGCTGCGTTTTTTTGCAGGATGATCATCGTGATCACAGAGAGCAGGCATGAAATAAAAAGTCCGAGACAAAGTGTCTCAGAGGCTTCCCTGGGTTGATGGAGGGATTGTTTTCTGGCTACGGTTCTGGAAATGGCGGTCTCTAATCCTGCGGATGTAAATGAGATGCAGAGAGCAAATACCGGAAAAGTAAGCTGGTATAGGCCGACATTTTCTTCTCCGAATGTGTGGCTTAAAAAGATACGGTAAAAAAATCCCATGAACCGACACAGAAATCCCACGGCAGTCAGGATCAGGGTTCCTTGTAAAATTGTTTTTCTGGCAGACATAAATTCACCTGGAAAGAAGTGTTTTTAATAACATATTCGGTATTTTGCCTTGACAGAACAAAACGGCAATGGTATTCTACAAGAGGAAATCCTAGTAAAACAATAGGGATTAGAAAATAAGCGAATCAGCAAGAAGGTGAGAGCGTGAAATTATCTACAAAAGGAAGATACGGACTGCGCGCACTGATTGATCTTGCACAGCACGGCGGGGAAGGACCTGTATCGATCACAAGTATTGCGGAAAGACAGGAAATTTCGGAGCGGTATCTGGAGCAGCTGATGTCAAAATTAAAAAAGGCAGGTATCATCCAGAGCATCCGCGGAGCACAGGGGGGATATGTCCTTGCAAAGGAACTGGAAGAAGTTTCGGTGGGGGAGGTACTCCGTGCGCTGGAAGGAGATCTCAATCCGGTAGAATGTTCCGGGTTTCTCTTAGAGGGCGGCTGCCAGGCAGCAGATAACTGTGTGACAAAGTATGTGTGGCAGCGGATCAATGACAGTATCAATCAGACCGTAGATGAGATGAATTTAAAAGCACTCGTAGAAGTGGGCGAGAATCTCAGGGAGAGCAAGGCCGACCAGACGTGTGTTTCCAATAGAGACTGCAGAAAATAAACAAAAGGAGAAAGAACATGAGCAGACTGATTTATTTAGACAATGCGGCAACAACGAAAACTGCACCGGAAGTAGTAGATGCAATGATTCCGTACTTTACAGAGCACTATGGCAATCCATCCAGTGTGTATAGTTTTGCTTCCGGAAATAAGGAAGTGGTGAGCAGACAAAGAGAGATTATTGCGCAGGCACTTGGCGCACAGGCTAACGAAATCTATTTTACGGCAGGGGGGTCCGAGTCTGACAACTGGGCACTGAAAGCGACTGCCGAAGCGTATGAGAAGAAAGGAAAACATATCATCACGACAAAAATCGAGCACCATGCAATCCTGCATACATGTGAGTATCTGGAAAAACAGCGTGGATTTGAGATCACATATCTAGATGTGGACGAGAACGGTGTCGTAAAGCTTGATGAACTGAAAAAAGCGATTCGTCCGGATACGATCCTTATTTCTGTGATGTTTGCAAATAATGAGATCGGAACGATCCAGCCGATCCAAGAAATTGGAGAGATTGCACAGGAACACAAGATTTTGTTCCATACAGATGCAGTACAGGCATTTGGCCAGATACCGATTGATGTGGATGCCTGTCATATTGATATGCTCAGCGCAAGCGGACATAAGCTCAACGGACCGAAAGGAATCGGATTTTTATATATCCGCAAAGGAGTCAAGATCCGATCCTTTGTACACGGAGGTGCACAGGAGAGAAAGCGCCGTGCCGGAACAGAAAACGTGCCTGGTATTGTTGGAATGGGGGCAGCTGTGGAGCGTGCGATGCGGACAATGGAAACAAGAACCGCAAAAGAGCGAAAACTCAGAGATTACCTGATCGAGCGGATTGAGGCAGAAATTCCATACTGCCGCTTAAACGGAGACCGCACGAACCGGCTTCCGAATAATGTAAACTTCAGTTTCCGGTTTATCGAGGGAGAATCTCTTTTGATCATGCTGGATATGAAGGGAATCTGTGCATCCAGTGGTTCTGCCTGCACATCAGGGTCTCTGGATCCGTCGCATGTATTGCTGGCGATCGGACTGCCGCACGAAATCGCACATGGTTCTCTGCGCATGACACTGGGAGAAGAGACGACCAGAGAAGATCTGGATTATACCGTAGATACACTCAAAGAGATCGTGGCAAACTTAAGAGGTATGTCACCATTATATGAAGACTTTATCAAAAAACAGAATGCATAATAAAAAGGAGTATTGATATGTATACAGAAAAAGTAATGGATCACTTCCAAAATCCAAGAAACGTAGGAGAAATTGAGAATGCAAGCGGTGTGGGAACCGTTGGAAATGCCAAATGTGGGGATATTATGAGAATTTATCTGGATATCGATGAGAATCAGATCATTCGGGATGTAAAATTTAAAACATTTGGATGTGGAGCTGCGGTTGCTACAAGCAGTATGGCAACAGAACTGGTCAAAGGAAAAAGTATTTATGAGGCGCTGCAGGTGACGAACAAGGCGGTTATGGAGGCTCTGGACGGACTTCCGCCGGTAAAGGTACACTGTTCTCTTCTTGCAGAAGAGGCAATTCATGCGGCGCTCTGGGATTACGCAGAGAAGCATCATATTAAGATCGAGGGGCTGGAAAAGCCGAAATCTGATATCCACGAAGGCGAGGAAGAGGAAGAAGAGGAATACTAAAATGAGTAAAGTTGTTGTTGGAATGTCCGGAGGGGTGGATTCTTCCGTAGCGGCATACCTTTTAAAAGAGCAGGGGTATGACGTGATCGGAGTGACCATGCAGATCTGGCAGGACGAAGAACAGGCCGCTCAGGAGGAAAACGGAGGCTGCTGCGGACTCAGTGCGGTAGATGATGCAAGAAGAGTGGCAGCTGCACTGGAAATCCCATACTATGTGATGAATTTTAAAAAAGAGTTCAAGGAAAATGTGATCGACTATTTTGTGGAAGAATATCAGAATGGAAGAACGCCCAATCCCTGTATTGCCTGTAACCGGTATGTAAAGTGGGAATCTCTTTTACAAAGAAGTCTCTCGATCGGTGCAGAGTATATTGCGACGGGACATTATGCAAGAGTGGTACAGCTGGAAAACGGAAGATATACTCTTCGGCGCTCTGCTACGCTTGCAAAAGATCAGACTTATGCATTGTATAATCTGACACAGGAACAGCTGAAAAGGACTTTGATGCCGGTGGGGAAATACACAAAAGACGAGGTACGTGCCATTGCAGAAAAGATCAATCTCAGGATTGCCAACAAACCGGACAGCCAGGATATCTGCTTTGTGCCGGATGGTGACTATGCCGCTTATATTGAAGAAGAGGCAGGGGTGAAAGTTCCGGAAGGAAATTTCGTGCTCACAGACGGTACGGTGCTTGGACGGCATAAAGGGATTACCCATTATACGGTAGGGCAGAGAAAAGGTCTGGGTCTGGCACTTGGATATCCCGCATTTGTTTTGGAGATCCGTCCGGAAACCAATGAAGTTGTGATCGGGACAAAAGAAGAATCCATGACTACACAACTTCGAGCCAGAAATCTGAATTTTATGGCAGTGGAAGATTTAACCGAGCCTTTACATGTATTTACCAAAATACGCTATAACCACAAAGGCGCCTGGTGTACAATAGAGAAGACGGGAGAGGATGAAGTACTGTGTACCTTTGATGAACCACAAAGAGCGGTCACTCCCGGACAGGCTGTTGTATTTTATGATGGAGAGTATGTGCTCGGCGGAGGAACGATTCAATGATAACAAGTGATTCTCATATGCATACAAGATTTTCCACGGACAGTGATGCAGATATCCGGGATATGATCGAGAGTGCGCTCAAAAAAGGATTGCAGTCCATTTGTATTACCGATCATATTGACAAAGATTATCCGTTTCATGAAGATACCGGTGTAGAGGCATTTCTGGTGGATCTGGATGAGTATTTTCCGAAGCTGGCAGAGTGGAAAGAGGCATATGCGGAGAAAATTCAGATCCGGAGAGGGATTGAGCTGGGGCTGCAGCCTCATCTTGCGGGATTTTATGAAGAACTGACGAATCAGTATCCGTTTGATTTTGTGATTTTTTCCTGCCATCAAGTGGAAAATCAGGAATTTTGCCGGCAGCAGGTTCAAAAAGGCAAAACGCAAAGAGAATACAATCGAAGATATTATCAGGAAATATTAGATGTAGCCAAGATTTATAAGAACTATAGTATTCTGGGGCACTTGGATGTTGTGAAACGTTATGATCTGAAAGGGGAAATCGCATTTGATGAGATCAGAGATTTAATTGAAGAAATCTTTGAAGTAATTATTGCAGATGGAAAGGGCATTGAACTCAATACATCCAGTTTTGCCTATCAATTAAAGAGTTTGATGCCATCCAGAGAAATACTGGAGTTATATTATGACATGGGGGGAAGAATCATTACGATCGGTTCTGATGCTCATAATGCAGACCGCATTGGAGATCACATAAAAGAAAGCGAAGAGATTTTAAAAGAAATCGGATTTGGAGGAATCTATACATTTGATCGGATGGAACCCAGATTTCATTCCTTTTCATAGAAAAATTAAAATCAGGCGCCGGAATTGTTCCGGCGTCTGATTTACTGATCTAGTAAAATAAGAGCAATAAAAATCAGATCATCATCGCCGATATTTTCGATGGCGTGCCCAGAACCGCTGGCTGTAAAGGTTGTGTCACCTGCGTGAATTTCATAAGTAGTGCCATTGTCATTGTAGAGAGCGCTGCCCTGAAGAATGTGATAGGCTTCTCCTTCTCCCTCGTGCATATGATAGCCAAGAGAACAACCCGGAGGGACAATCACCTTGCCAAAAAGGCGGCTGCTGTTTTTCATTTCCGCTTCTGTCAGAAAACTTACTTTTTGAATCGGGGTTTCACATCCATTGGCGCTTTTTAATGTTTCTGTAAGTACATCTTCTTTTTTTAAATACATGAAATTCTCCTCCTTTTTTGATGCCATAAAATTAGTATAGTATCTTTTTATCGGAATAGCAAATGAAAAGATGACAAAAGTGTAAGATTTCCGTAAGGTAGTTCGATGGAAGAAGGAAGAATTCAATGGTAAGATAAAGACAGCTGAAAGGAATACTGATAAGGAGATGAAAAAAATGAACCCTGTATTAAAAGTAGAAAATATTGAAAAGTATTATGGAAACAGACAAAATTTAACAAAAGCAGTAGACCGAATTAGTTTTGATGTGGAACCGGGAGAATTTATCGGCATTATGGGAGCATCAGGAAGCGGAAAAACAACGCTGCTCAACTGTATATCCACAATTGACCGGGTTACCGCGGGAAATATCTACATTAACGGTATGGAGATCACAAAACTGAAAGGAAAACATCTGTCAAAATTCAGAAGAGAAGAATTAGGTTTTATTTTTCAGGAATTTAATCTTTTAGATACCTTAACTGCGTACGAAAATATAGCACTTGCATTGACAATTATGAAAATCCCCGCAAGAGAGATTGATGAAAGAGTTCGATCTATTGCAGAGAAATTAATGATTACAGAAATTCTCGAGAAATATCCGTACCAAATGTCCGGAGGTCAAAAACAAAGAGTTGCCAGTGCCAGGGCAATGATATCCAATCCTTCGATTATTTTGGCAGACGAGCCCACAGGAGCCCTGGACAGTAAATCGGCAAGGATGCTGCTGGACAGCATGGATACAATGAATGTCGAGCTGGGGGCTACGATTTTAATGGTTACCCACGATGCATTTACTGCAAGTTATTGCAAAAGAATTTTATTTATTAAGGATGGGAAAATTTTTAATGAGTTGATCAGAGGACAGGATTCCAGAAAACAATTTTTTGATCGGATTATTGAAGTTGTGACTCTGCTGGGAGGTGACAGTACCAATGTATTCTAAAATTGCATTTAGTAATGTAAAGAAAAGTATTCGGGATTATACTATTTATTTTCTCACATTAACCTTCGGAATCTGTCTATTCTATATGTTTAATTCCATTCAGTCACAGCAGGCGGTTTTAAAAATTAATGAAAGTCAGAGATCTATGATGGAGCTTTTGTCATCTATGATTAATGGAATATCTGTTTTCATAGCAGTGATTCTGGGATTTTTGATTATCTATGCCAATCAATTTTTGATGAAGCGCAGACATAAAGAGATGGGGATCTATTTAATTCTTGGAATGGAGAAGGGGCAAGTATCAAAAATTCTGATCATTGAAACAATGTTTATCGGAATCTTTGCTTTGATTGTGGGATTGGCAGCCGGAGTTTTTCTATCTCAGGGACTGGCAGTGCTGACGGCAAAAATGTTTTCCGTACAAATGAAGGAATTTGGATTTGTTTTTTCCACAGATGCATTTTTTCAAACTATCTTGTATTTTGCGATTATTTTCATCATTGTAATGATTTTTAATGGAATTTCAATTTCAAAGTATAAATTGATTGATCTGATAAATTCTGCGAAAAAGAATCAAAAATTAAAAGTCAATCATTTATGGTTTTCTGTTGTGATGTTTATCATTTCGGCATTGTGCATCGGCTGGGCATATCACTTGATCATTGAAAACGGAATGCTGGAAGCCGATCTGAATTTCTGGATGAGTATTTTGCTGGGAATTGCAGGAACCTTTTTATTTTTCTTATCGCTCTCCGGATTTCTGCTGCGTCTTGCCAAAAGCAATAAAGCATTTTACTATCGGGGACTTCATATGTTTGTTCTGCGCCAGATCAACTCCAAAATTACAACGGCTTTCGTATCAATGACAATGCTTTGCCTGATGCTGTTTTTGGCAATCAGTGCGTTTGCCACAGGAACAGGCATGGCAGCAACTGTAAAAAGTGATTTGAAAGATGTTACAAAGTTCGATTATGGATTTTATGATTACGAGACAAAACAGGAGGAAACGAAGAATCCTGATTATTTGACGCAGCAATTAAAAAAAGACGGTATTGATTTGATAAAAGATGCCAAAGACATTGTGCCAGTCATGCTGTTTTCTGATACAAGTGATATGACAAAATCTAAATATACCATGGAAGAATTTATGAAGGGAAGGGAGGAGCTGGCAGATTTTCCGAAAACGCAGATGAAAGAATTATATAAGGTGCCGATCAGCTTTGTGAGATTATCGGACTACAATAAATTTCGTAAAGTGACAGGAAAGAAACCGTTGACATTGAAGGATCATCAATATGCATTGAGCTGCAACTACAGTAATTTGATTGAAATGATGCAGCAGGCGGTCAAAGATCGTCAAAAGCTGCATTTCGGAAAGGAAACGTTTGATTTAAAGTATCAGCTGCTGGAGGATACATATTTTATATCCACAGGAAAATATGATGCCGGAACTGTCATTGTAAATGATGTATGGATTGAAAAGCTGGGTCTGCATCCGATCACAACTTATGTAAGCATCAATTGGAAATCAAATGGAGCTAAAGTGTCAAAGCAAATGGATGAACAGCTGGAAAAAACTTATGGTCTGGAAAAACAAAAACCATTTACAACTTCTATTTCAAGAGAGAATGTTTATGTGTCAAACACAGGACTAAGTACAATGGTGACTTATGTTGCTGTGTACATCGGATTGGTATTTCTGATTACCTGCGCTGCTGTTCTGGCATTGCAGCAATTAAGTGAGAATGCGGACAATATTGAGAAATATCAGCTACTGGATAAAATCGGTGTGCCGAAAACAATGGTTTATGGTTCTATCAAAGCACAAATTATAATCTATTTTCTGATTCCTCTAAGCCTTGCGCTGGTTCACTCTTATGTGGGGATTACAACAGCCTCCAGCTTAATTTCCACATTAGGACATATGGATATTACCAGTGCGGTAATGAAATCTCTTATTACCGTTTTAATTATTTACGGAGGTTATATGCTTGCCACTTACTTTGGAAGTAAAAGTATGCTGAAGGGAAAATAAAATTTATTTTTAGAGAGATGTGCAAAATATCAGTGCTGCACGTCTCTTTTTCTATTATAAAATGCTCCGCGGGCTTGTTGTGATATAGGAACTGCGTTCTCTACAAGTGACTGAAAATGAAAGAAAATGATTGACTTTGACTGAAAACGTGATATACTGAAAGGGAGAGAAATGAGGTGAATGTATGCTGCCGCAGGAAAGATTTGAAAAAATTTTAGAGATTGTGAAAGCACAGCAGTCAGTCACTGTGACTGAGCTTACGAATCGGCTGAGAACGTCGGAATCCACAATAAGAAGAGATCTGACAGAGTTGGATCAAAAAGGACTCCTAACAAAGGTTCACGGCGGGGCAACGGCACGCAAGTCTGTATTGTTAAGAGAAGAAGCTGTCATTGCAAAATCAAAGAAAAATCTCCATGAAAAGCGAAGGATTGCAGAGTATGCGGCAAGATTGATTGAAGCAGGAGATTTGGTATATCTTGATGCAGGAACAACGACAGAGATGCTGCCAGACTATTTAAAGGAACCAAATGCAGTTTATATAACCAATGGTATTTCACATGCCAGAAAGCTAATGAACAAAGGTTTTGAGGTACATTTGATTGGCGGAGAAATCAAACCGGCAACCGAAGCAATTGTCGGTGAAGAAGCAATGGAACATTTGGAGAAATATAATTTTACCAGGGGATTTTTCGGAACCAACGGCGTTGATCTTGAACATGGAATGACAACGCCGGATTTCAGAGAAGCCGCTGTCAAAAGGAGTGCGATAAAAAAGTGCAGAAACGCTTATATTCTGGCTGACCATAGCAAGTTTGATAAAATTTCAGCTGTTACGTTTGCAGATTTACAGGATGCATTGATTCTTACAGATGATCTGACAAATGAAAAATATAAGAACTTAGAAAATTTACAGGAGGTAATTCATGATTTATACAGTAACATTTAATCCGGCAATCGATTATGTGATAAAAGTGGATGATCTGACTCTGGGTACGGTAAATCGTACGATAAAAGAAGACGTTTATTGTGGGGGAAAGGGAATTAATGTATCGAGGGTGTTGTCCAATCTTGGAATGGAGAATACCGGACTTGGGTTTATTGCGGGATTTACCGGAGACGCAATCGAAGCAGGAGCAAAAAACTTAGGATTTAAACCGGAGTTTATTAAACTGCGGGAAGGAATGACAAGAATTAATGTGAAAATTAAATCCGGGGAAGAAAGTGAGATTAACGGAATGGGACCGATCATTCATGAAGATGAACTGGAGATGATGTTTCAAAAGCTTTATGAGCTTCGGGACGGAGATCTTCTGGTTTTGGCAGGAAGTATCCCGGCAAGTCTTCCGGAAGACATTTATGAGCGGATTATGGATCGGCTACAGAAAAAGAAAATTCAAATTGCTGTCGATGCAACGAAAGATTTATTACTGAATGTACTAAAATATCATCCGTTTTTGATTAAACCAAATAATCACGAGTTGGGAGAGATGTTCGGAGTTGTACTGAAAAACGAGGAAGAGATCATTGAATATGCGAAGAAACTGCAGGAGAAGGGCGCCAGAAATGTTTTGGTATCAATGGCAGGAGACGGAGCCATTTTGATTACTGAGGACGGTGATGTCTATGTGACGCCTTGTCCAAAGGGGGAAGTGAAAAATTCTGTGGGAGCGGGAGATTCTATGGTTGCGGGATTTTTAACCGGTTATCTTCAAAGCGGAGGAGATTACAAAGAAGCACTGAAAATGGGAACTGCGGCGGGAAGTGCCAGTGCATTTTCGGAAGATCTTGCCACCGGTGAAAAAATCATGGAATTATATCATAAATTGTAAGAAAAATTTAATAGGAAGATAATATCTTTATGTTAGAATAAATCTGGTAGCAATGTCAGATTTATTTTAATATAAAGAGAGTTTGGAGGGGCAAAGATGACAAAACAAGAGATCAGAATACTGATTCGGGAGCGTCAAAGAGGTTTCGATCCAATCCGTCGGGAAATTGCACAGCAATCCATTTTAAAACAGGCAGCAGAACTTTCAGAATATCAGAAGGCAAAAACAATTTTTTGTTATGTAAGTACGCTGGAGGAAGTGAATACATGGCCGTTGATTGCCCATGCACTGGAGGTGGGAAAACGAGTTGGGGTGCCGAGATGTATTGGAAAAGGAAGGATGGAAGTAAGGGAGATTCATCGTTTAGAACAATTAGAAAAGGGGGCTTATGGAATTATGGAGCCTGCAAAAGATTGCCCTGTAATCGGGAAAGAAGAGATTGATCTTGGAATCATCCCCTGTGTCAGTGCGGATCGTCAGGGACATCGTTTGGGACATGGTGCGGGATATTATGATCGTTTTCTGGAGAAAGCAAAGTTTCCTAAAGTACTGTTATGTTTTCGGACTCTGATGATGGAGGAAATACCGACAGAGAAATATGATGTGCAGATGGATCGGGTGATTTTTGAAAAAGAGGGGGAAATGCTGTAATGAAAAGGATCGTAAAAAGAGCAGTAGTTTGTTTGATGGCGGCAGGATTATCCTTTGGGATAATCTGGACAGGAACAGAGGTGAAAGCCGGCGAGCGTCATTTTTTGGAAGAAAAGCAAACAAGGTATATACAGCCGGAAGAATGGAATCCTGCGGAAATTAAGGCATATCAGTTTGATTCCTCTGATGAATATGACGGGTATCTTTTGTCAGGAGGGATGAAATATTTTAATAAGAATTTTAAGAAATCGGATCGGATGGTAAAAATTCAGATTGTAGACTCCGGGTATTTTGTGCTTTTATCGGAGAATGAGGATCAAACAGATGTGGTGCTGTATGACAAAACGAAGAAAAAGGTGTTGGCCAGATCAACAAAAGACGATGATATGAAATATAGCACAAGGGTGAAAGTCGGAGAAGTATTTTATGTTAAAATGCCGGAAAAAGTGAATCATATTATTTTGATGCCTGCGGTTATGAAAGAAAGCTTTGGGGCTATGAAGGCAGAGAATACTTATTATCAGGCAGGAACGGGAGCGTTTACATATCATCCGTTTTCTGTTTCCAAACGGTCGGCTGTGGAAATTACAATTTCTTCACTGCTGAAAAACGGAGGGGCAACCGAAGTATTTTTGGAAAAATATACAAACGGCAGATGGAAGAAGATCGCATCTGAAGTAAAATTAAATTATAGTTCAAAGGATGATAGCTTTGTTTATGGATTAGCCTCCGGAAGATATCGGATGGCATTGAGATCGGGGACGAGACAGCTGGTATCAGCTTCTTATTCTAAAATGACAGTCAAGAAAAAGGTTTCTTTTAAAAAGTCAAAAGCAAACGTTATAAAATTGGAAAAAAATATTTATAATCTTTATACATCGAAAGAAAAAGCAGCCAGATGGTATCGGATTCAGGCAAAGGCTGAGAAAAACAGGAGAGAATTGAGCTTTGGAAAAGATACGGTGTCCGGAGGATATCGGTTTACAATTTACCGAAAAGGAAGAAAGAAGCCGGTGAGAACTGTCAAGGTTAAGAGCAATATCAATGAAAAAATAGTGAAGCTGCCAAAAAAGAGGGGAACTTACTATATTAAAGTATCAAAGTTAACAAATGATACCAATGGCATTTATGAAATTGGATATTATTAGTCTTTCATGGAGGTAGGAAAGGAGACTGAGTATGAAAAAAATCAATTTATCCAGCAAAGCCTGTCTATTGCGCAGCCTTATGAATTCACGAATCCTATTTGGATATAGAGTCTCAATCATGAGCAGTATCATAATTTTTGTAATGACATTGTCTGTGATTTTTACCGCGAAGCCTGTAAAAGCAGAGGAGCAGATGTGGTCTTCAAAAGAGATAATGGAAATGTCAAAGAGTGGAAAGAATATCTCATCTGCCAGAAAAACAGAACCGGAAGAGTGGAATCTAAAGGAGATAAAGGCGTATAAGTTTGCTGGGATTGAGGAAGCAATGAAATATATGCTGATCAGCGGAGTCAAGTATTATAATCAGACGTATTTTTCCGCTCCTTACAAAATTAAAGTAAAGGTTGTGGAATCGGGTGCCCTGTCTTTGATGATGACAGCAGATAATGAAAAAAATGGTGTTCTTTATGACCAGAATATGAGCTATATCCAAAGAATTCCTTCAACAGGATTTGTAAAAGTGGATGCCAGAGCCGGAGAATACTTTTACGTAGAATTTCCTGCCAATGCAAAGGAGGGTATCATCACAGCCTGCGTTTTGGAAAATCAGTTTCAGAGTTTAAAAAATGGAGCGGTGAAGATTCAAAAAGGAACCGGAAATTTTACCAGACATGCATTTCAGGTGAAAAGAAGATCCCGTGTGTGTCTGACCCTGCAGACGATCGATGGAAATGCCGGAAAAGCAGAGATGTATCTGCAGAAAAAGAGTAACGGTACATGGAAGAAAATCGGAAAAAAACGGTTTGTATCAGGAGATGGAGCCAATGTAATGTATGGTCTTTCTCCGGGCAGCTATCGTTTGATGTTGAAATCAGATACAAAACAGGGCGTTTTTGTTTTGTGTGATCGAACAGCAGTCAAAAAAAAGGTATCTTATAAAGCATCGAAAGCTAAAAATCTGAATGTTGGAAAAACAATTTCCAATCTTTATACGACGGGAGAGCAAGCGGCTCGATGGCATCAGGTTTCTGTGACAACAAAGAAAAAACAGAGAAAATTGAAATTTACTGTGTCAGCGAACCAAGGAGGATTTCAATTTAAAATCTATAAGGAAGGGAGTCAAAAGCCATATAAGATCGTAAGATTAGCAGGAGAACGTTCTAAGACGTTCAAACTTCCGCGAAAAATTTGCACTTATAAGATTCGTGTATCAAAAATCAGTAAAAAAACCAATGGAACGTATAAAATAAAATATAAGTAAGGATGCTTTCCAGTCAAAATACGTGCAGGTTTAGCTGTATTTCATCAAATATAATAATGAAGCAGAGCAAGTTCAGGGTAGAAAGAACTGCTCTGCTTTATTTATTCAAAGAATTAAATTCCGGAGGAAAGCTGATTGGCAAGATTTACAATGGTCTCAATAGGATTGGCAAGTTTGCTTTGATTCATTGTATGAATGTAATCCTGACGATGTTCATAAACGGTATTGACGGCATTTAACAGTGTATCGCCGGTTACATTTTCTTCCTGAAGAACATAGCTGTAGCCTTGTTTTTCAAAGGATTTTGCATTTAAAATCTGATCTCCGCGGCTGGCATCCAAGCCAAGGGGGATGAGAATGTTTGGTTTGCGCAGAGCAAGAAGCTCGCAAATCGCATTGGCTCCGGCGCGGGAGATAACCACATCTGCGCACGCAAAATAGTGTTTTAATTCTTTTTTTACATATTCAAATTGCTGATAACCTTTTCGATTGAGGAGACCGGAATCCAGGTTTTTTCGACCGCACAAATGAATGATTTGATATTTTTCAAGCAACGGATCTAAATGATCTCGAACAGCACGGTTGATGGCAACGGAACCGAGACTTCCTCCAATAATCAAAAGGACGGGTTTTTGGCTGTCAAATTCACACAGGCGCAGTCCCTCCTCCCTGCTGCCCTGAAATAATTCTTCGCGAATGGGAGAGCCGGTTAAAACCGCTTTTCCCTCGGGTAGGTGGTGAATGGTTTCAGGAAAGTTACAGCAAACTTTACTGGCGCTTGGAATACTTAATTTGTTGGCAAGACCCGGGGTCATATCAGATTCATGAATGATTACCGGAATCTGAAGTTTTTTTGCAGCTATTACAACCGGGACGGTAACAAAGCCTCCTTTTGAAAAGACAACATGTGGTTTTAGCTTTTTCAGCAAATTCTTTGCTTCAAAAAATCCTTTGATCACACGGAAAGGATCTGTGAAATTTTTCAGATCAAAGTAACGGCGGAGTTTTCCGGAAGATATTCCATAGTAAGGAATTCCGATATCCTCGATTAGCTTTCTTTCCATGCCATCATAAGATCCAATGTAAGAAATATCATAACCTTCATCAATTAATTTGGGAACCAAAGCCATATTTGGTGTCACATGTCCGGCGGTTCCGCCGCCGGTTAATATAATACGTTTCATTCCTTTTTCACCTGCCTATTGATTTTTTTTGTATTCCATCAGAGCTTTGGACAACTGGTCCGGGCAGGATGTACCGCGGAAACCACATTGAATGCCGGACAGCTTGTCAATGACTTCTTCAACTGGAAGTCCTTTGGCCAATGCTGCCACGCCGGTAGTATTTCCCTGGCATCCTCCGACGAAACGAATATCCTTTAAAATGCCATCTTCTATTTCAAATTCAATTGCACTAGAACAAGTACCTTTTGTTTTGTATAACATAAAAATCCTCCTGTAACTGTATCAATACAATAAGAGTATACCTTATCGAGCGAAGCTCGTCCAGTGCGCAGCACTATGAAATGAGGGAAAGAAAATTTTGTCATAATCTTTTTTGACAAATATATCGGTGTTTTATCTAGCACAAAAAAATATCTCATGGTAAAATTATATACGAAAAGATTCATTGATATTCGTAAGAAAAAATGGGAGGTACAGTAAATGGGCAAGGTATTTGACGAAAACAGTATTTTACTAAATCAGAGTTTTGATCATAAGGTAGAGGCAATTAAAGCAGCAGGTCAGATGTTGATTGACAGAGGATGTGTAGAGCCGGAGTATATTGACGCTATGATCGAGCGAGATGAAAAAGTGTCCGTCTATATTGGAAATGGAGTGGCAATTCCTCATGGTGTTGCAGGATCTGAAAAATATATTAAAGCGTCCGGTGTTTCCTTTCTTCAGGTACCGGAGGGAATCAGCTTCGGAGATGGAAAAGATGCGTATATTGTGATTGGAATCGCAGGCGTCAATGACGAACATCTGGACATTTTAGCAAAATTGGCAATTACCTGCTCTGATCTTGATAAGGTGGAAGAACTGCGGACGGCAGAATCCAAACAAAAGGTACTAGATATCCTTGCAGACGTTTAAAAATCAGAAAAGGAAGCAAGACATTCACAGCTTTTGGAAAAAAATTCAGAAGCTGTGGATTTTTTTTATCATATATCATAAAATGCTCGGCAGAATGCGGCAGTTGGAGGAGGCTTTGTCCACTGTGAGAAGAAACAGGTAATCTTGACAATTACATAGAATTCCTTATAATAAAATGTAAACTGGTTATAATTATAACTGTTTTAAAAGAAAGTATTTAGAAGGAGGAATGATAGTGTTGGTAAGGACAACGGATATGCTGTTGATGATACGAGGACTGGAAAAACTATATGATCAATGCATCGAGAAGGTCCGAAGGGATCATCAGCTTTCTCATATGGAAATTAAAATTATCAGTTTTCTTTATAACAATCCGGAAAAAGATACGGCGGCAGATATTGCGGAACTTAGAATGCTTCCTAAGGGAAATATTTCAAAAGCAGTTGAAAGTTTGATTAAAAAGGGGTTATTGTATCGAATACCGGATCAAAAGGATCGAAGAAAAGTTCATCTTGGATTGAGAGATTCTGTAAAAGATATGGCAGCAGAGATTGATCTTGCAAAAGAACGATATGAGCGAAAAATTTTTCATGGAATCTCAAAAGATGAGCTGGAACTATATTTTAAAGTCAACAGTCAAATTCTGAGCAATACACTGCAGGGACTGAAAGGGGAAGAAAATGAATGATCGAGATTTTTTAGGTACAGAGCCGGTAGGAAAGCTTTTGGCAAAGCTGGCGTTTCCTACGGTGGCAGCGCAATTAATTAATATGCTTTACAATATTGTGGATCGAATTTATATTGGTCATATTCCGAAGGTGGGTGCATTGGCATTGACCGGTGTGGGTGTATGTATGCCTTTAATTTTGATTGTATCGGCGTTTGCCGCTTTGGTAAGTAACGGAGGAGCGCCGAGAGCAACAATTTTTATGGGAAAGGGAGATCATGCGTCTGCGGAAAAGACGTTGGGCAACTGTTTTTGTACGCAGATTCTCGTATCCACACTCTTAACCGTAATTCTTCTCATTGGGAATCGAAGCTTTTTAATGTCTTTTGGAGCCAGTGCCAATACCATTGAGTATGGCGTAGCATATATGAACATTTATGCAATAGGAACCATTTTTGTTCAATTAACTTTGGGAATGAATGCTTTTATTACAGCACAGGGATTTGCAAAGACAGGAATGCTGTCTGTATTAATTGGAGCAGTGGTAAATATTATTTTAGATCCGATTTTTATTTTCGGTTTCGGAATGGGGGTAAGAGGCGCTGCTTTAGCCACCGTTTTGTCACAGGCTATGTCCTGCATATGGGTTCTTAGCTTCCTATTTGGAAAGAAAAGTCATTTGAAGATTAAAAAGAAATATTTGAAGTTAGAAGCAAAAATTATTTTGCCGAGTTTAGCTCTCGGCGTTTCTGTCTTTATTATGCAGGCAAGTGAGAGTATCATTTCAATTTGCTTTAATTCTTCTCTTTTAAAATATGGGGGAGATGTGGCGGTGGGGGCTATGACGATTTTAACCAGTGTTATGCAGTTTGCAATGCTTCCGCTTCAGGGATTGGGTCAGGGCGCTCAGCCGATCATTAGTTATAATTACGGAGCCAAGCAGGTAACGAGGGTAAAGGATGCATATAAGCTGCTGTTGAAAGTAAGTATGTTTTATTCTACTCTCTTATGGCTTTTTGTTATGGTCTTTCCAAAAGGATTTGCCGCAATTTTCACATCCAACAGCGAATTGCTGCAATTTACACAAACTGCTTTGAGAATTTATATGGCTGCAGCCCTTTTATTTGGAATTCAATTGGCATGTCAAATGACATTTACTTCTTTGAGTAATGCAAAAGCTTCGATTATTGTGGCTGTTATGAGAAAATTTGTTCTTCTCATTCCTTTGATTTATATTATGCCGCAGATTATGAGAGAAAATCAAACGAGAGCAGTCTATATGGCAGAACCAATTGCAGATGTTCTTGCAGTGACCTTTACAGCAATTTTGTTCTTTTTTCAATTCCGCAAAGCGCTGCGTCAGATTTCTTAAATCAGTGACAGGAAAATTGACAAGTATGTGAATTTCCTCTAAACTGAATTTAAATGATAGAATAGGAGAAAACAGGAATGATTGGTATTATTGGTGCAATGGAAGAAGAAGTCAGTCAGCTGATTGAGGCCATGGATCGGAAAAAAATCACCCATCGGGCAGGAATGGATTTTTATCAAGGAGAGCTGCAGGGAAAGCAGGTGGTGGTTGTTCGGAGCGGAATCGGAAAGGTCAATATGGCGGTATGCACACAGATTTTAGCAGATTGTTTTGAAGTTACACATCTGATCAACACAGGCGTAGCAGGAGGACTTTATAAAGATATTGAAATCGGAGATATTGTCATTTCCGGTGACGCTGTTCAGCATGATGTGGATGCCACGATATTTGGATATCAAAAGGGAGAAATTCCAAGAATGGATACATCGTATTTTCAGGCAGATCAAAATCTGGTGACTGTTGCAAAAGAAGCGTGTGAGAAAGTAAATCCTGAGATTCATTGTTATGTTGGAAGAGTGGTGAGCGGAGATCAATTTATTTCGGATAATGAAACAAAACATGCGCTTATTCGCCAATTTGACGGCTATTGTGCAGAGATGGAAGGAGCCGCAATGGCTCAGACAGCCTATTTAAATGAAATTCCGTTTCTCATTGTGCGCGCAATTTCCGACAAAGCGGACCAGGAAGCGGCAGGAAGTTACGAAGAATTTGAAAAAGCGGCAATTAAACACATTGTTCGGCTTATTTTTGGAATTTTAGACAGACTTTAGTCTAACTTTGTAGGAGGGTTTCTCTTAAGTTTCGATGTCATTACTTTTATAATTAGGATACAAAGAATTATAAAAGGAGATAGTGATATGGAGATGTTAAGAGAAACTTTTTTTATTCAGGGGCTAATGGCTTCGGTTTTTATTGCAGTGGCTGTGAAATTGCTTGTCTGGAGAAATTATCACAGACTATTTGTGTCAACGGAAAATATGGACAGGCCGAAGCGTTCCTGGATTGGAACCTTAAAGAAGAAATTTGAAAATTATTACACGCTGAATGCAAATGTGAAAAATGCAGGCTGTATTGTGGATAAGTATTTTGAAGCCCATAAGATTCTGGGGATAAATTCGATGCTTTTGGAGCAAATACCGGGATTTTGCGGAATTCTTTGTGTTCTTCTTGGTTGTATCGGTGCAATTCGGGGGATTTCAATGAATACAGATATTAATTTCTGGGGAAGAAGTCTGATTTTAAGCGCTGCATTTGGAATCGGAATTTTTATGTTGGATTATTTAACGAGAATGGATCATATGAAAAGGATGATTCGGATGAATCTTATTTATTATTTGGAGAATGTGCTGCCAAATCGAATCGACAAGAATTTATCCAAACAAAGCAGGGTCAAATGTGAGGAAGTTCAAAAAGGGAAACAGATGGAGAAAGAGAAAGAACAAACACGGCAGATTGCCGGGCATTGGGAGCAAATTGCCAGTGCCAAGGAGCTTTCTCTGACGCCGGAGGACATACAAACTTTGAAAGATTTTATCAATGACTTATAAATTGCGGAGATCCTTAATAAAATAAGAAAAAAGGATATTTGTATATGAAGCGTACGATCATCATAGTGGCTACGGCAGGTGTACTGATGCTTGGAGGCTGTTCCAGGCAGCAGAAGGTGCAGAATACCGAAGTGAAAAAAGAACAGGTGGAGGAGACGGTTAGTGAGGGAGCAACGGAAACTCAACGTTGGTGGCTGAAGAGAAATGAAGATCATAAGGTCCCGGAAGTTTCCGATAAAATTGACCTTTCTGAATATGACGCATATTATGCAGACCCAAAGCCCGGAAAAAAGAAATGTGTTTACCTGACCTTTGACTGTGGCTATGAAAATGGCTTTACGCCGAAAATTTTGGATGTTTTGAAGAAAAATAAAGTTCCTGCAGCGTTTTTTGTGACAAAACCATTTATTCGTGAGGAACCGGAACTGGTGAAAAGAATGAAAAAAGAGGGGCATGTGGTTGGAAATCATACCGTACATCATAAGAGTATGCCGTCTCTGTCTGATCGGGATAATAAACAGGAACTAATCGACTGTGCAGAGTTTTGTAAAGAGAAAACCGGGTATGAAATGGACCCTTTTATTCGTCCTCCCATGGGAGAGTATAATGAAAATACATTAAAGCTCACACAAAAAATGGGATATAAAACCATCTTTTGGAGTATGGCATATGTTGATTTTGATGTGAACAAACAGCCGGGAAAGGACTATGTAATCAAGCATTTTCAGGACTATATACATAACGGAGCGATTCCTTTGATGCACAATGTATCCCAGTCCAATGCAGAGGCTCTTGATACAGTGATTAAAAATTTAAAAAAGGAAAAGTATGAATTCCGTTCCCTGAAAAAATTAGCAGACTATTGAAAGACTTTTACTTGTTTGGTAGAATCAGTACTGGAACAAAATAGAGTATCAACGAAGATATATGACAGGAGAAAGCATGAATAAAATTGCGCAATTTCATAAAGTGAGTTTGGAACAGTTTGCATTGGATTGGAAGGATACATTTCCAGATGCTTCACAGGAGATGATTCAGGAAATTTATGATCAGATTTTGCTGCCTCGAAGGGCTACAAAAGGATCTGCCGGATATGATTTTTTCAGTCCGATTGATTTTTCTTTGGCTCCGGGAGAGACGATCAAGATCCCTACAGGAATCCGGGTATTTATTGAGGAGAATTGGGTGTTGAATATTTTCCCGAGGAGCGGTCTGGGATTTAAATTCCGGCTCCAGATGAATAATACAGTTGGAATTATTGATAGTGATTATTTTTATTCCGATAATGAGGGGCACATTTTTGTTAAATTGACCAATGACAGCAATGAAGGGAAAAAAGTTTCTGTAGCCAAAGGTACGGGAATGGTACAGGGAATTTTTATGCAGTATGGAATTACCATTGATGATGAAGTCACTGAGGTGAGAAACGGTGGTTTCGGAAGTACAACCAAATAAGATAGAATCGGCCGGAGTCTTGGGGGGACTCCGGCCTTTTATGTAAGAGAGATTGGATATAATGAGATATTTTTTAGTGGCCCTCCCTAAACCTTATATTTTGGGAACTATAGGGCAAGGGTTTGTTAATTTTATGTTATTAATAGTTTCTGTTGTGATAATAATTTATCACTCAATCTCTCTTACACTTAGTAAACCGATTTTTTCGGAAAAAAGGGAACCAAATTTCAAAAAAAATTAAAATTTTTTTTGAAATAAGAGATTTTTATGTGGGGAAAGTGTAAAAATTTCTAAAAAACGTCAAAAAGACAGGAAAACCTGCCTGTGTGAAAAGTTTTGACGAGTAAGGATCTTAAAATAATTGGTTAAATGATGTCAAAGATATTAGTATTTTCTTTTATAGGTAAAGGTATCGCTGTTTACCTTAGCTCCGCCTTTGGACTTATATATTGTTACGGTGCTATGTACGCGGTAAGTATAGCCTTTGGAAACGAAATAACTTCGGCTATATCCATGAATACTGGTATCACCATGTGTGCCGCTAGTCAGAGTATGCCAGGAGCCGCCGGAATAGCGCTGGAGCTTCATTGTAATTTTAGAATAGTAGGAATCTTTGCTTGGAATAACACTGGTATAAAAAACAGCTTCTCCTAATGTTTCAAAGGACAGACCGATTGTTACATCCTCAAATCCTGCCCAGCTATCTGCAGCGGAAGCGGAAGAAACAGAGGAAACAAATGTAATTGCGCAAATAGAACAGAGAGCAATTGCTTTACGAAGTCTTTTCATAAAAAAATCCTTTCCATCCTTACTGTGCTCTTAACAGTTTCCGGATAGAAAGGAGGAAAAAAATAAGACCTAAAAAGGTCTTACTAAAACTTATTTCGCTAGTTTTATATTTTGGGCAATTTTAATCATCTCATCTTCGGATAAGGAGGAAATAATATTAAAAATACTTTTGTTATGATACCATAAAAGACGGTTTTTATCGCCAGTTATGCAATAGTAGGATTTAGAATTTTTTGTAATTTCAGAGTAACCATCGTTTATTAAATTAGTATAACTATCGTACTTTTGATCGGTTTGAATCTTTATATAAATGTAGTCATTAATTTTTGAATTTTCATATTTATAAATCTGTTGTTTTTCTTTATATAGATATTGCTTTTTGGTACATTTGTATCCATCTGGCATATATCCAAAAATAAAATTAATCTTTTCTTTAGAATTTTCTTGGACATTAACTTTAGTTTTGCTGCCATTGCTGTTTTTATTAAAGACAAAATTTAATACAGGTTCCCGCACAGCTTGAATATTCATAGCTGCAGCAGATCCCACACCAATGACGGCAACTAAAATTACCGCTATTTTTTTTCCGAACCGCATGTTCTCTTTTCTGGCTTCCTTTTTGTAAGCTTCTTTGAACATCCGATTCATCTTCTCATCAAATTCTTTGGAGGGTTCCAGTTCTGGAACATCTTCACATTTTTTAATCTCATCATCTATGTACTGCCGGCCACCATATTCGATGATGTGATCTAAAAGTTTTTCTTGCTCGCCGACGATTTTTTTATCCTGATCACTCATAGAAAGTCCTCTTTCCGAAACATTTTCCTAAGTTCCTTTTTGGCTACAGATATCCTTTTCTTTACAGCGCGTTCCGAGATACGAAACATATCTGCAATCTCACGGTTTTTAAAACCATATACATAATGAAAAATCATAATGTCGCAAAGTTCTGGTTTCAATTTTGAGAGTTTATCTTTGGTAGATTGAAGATTGATAAAACGGAGATATGCATCTTCCGGGTCTGCCAGATCATAGGATTCTAAGCCATCTTCATAGTTTAAAGGCAGATGAGCATTTTTCTCTTCTTCCGAAGCAATCGTTCTCATGACATTTCTAAGAATTGCAAAGAGAAAGAAAAGAGCTTCATCTTCCGGTACATTTAAAACTGCTGTGGGGTAAAGAAGTACCCTTTCAAATACTCGCTGTACGGCATCTTCAGCAGTGCTCTTATTGGAAGTATACTGAAACGCCGAACAATATAATCTGCTGGAGTATTCCTGATACAAATGAGCTATGTATTGTGTAATTTGCCTCCCGGAGGGGCCTGATGGCTGTCCTTTCATAAAACAACTCCTCAAATGGTAGTATAACTCATGTGGACAAGATGTTTACCATGTAGTTTAAGTATAATAAAATTCCGTCACTCTGTAAATGATTTCAAAGAAAAAAATGAAAATAATGGGACAGTTTCGTCACTGCGTTTTTCAAAGCTCATGACGGAGCGGTCATAAAATATTTGTCATTCTTCGATGACTTGAATTTCAAGAAAATCGAAATCAATATCCTCTACAAAACTGTCTTTTGTGAAACGAGTTTTTGCATGGAGAAGAAATTCCTGCTTGTTATTTTCCAGCCAGAGAGGTTTTGAGAGATCAAATTCATAACAGATTTCCTCCAAAGCCTGATAAACTTTGCGGGTACGATTGAGGTCATTATCAATTGAGATCACAGTATCCTTTTGCAAACGATTTTCATAAAAAATTTTTCCCCACATCCGAAACATATAAATTCCTGCTTTCAAACCATAGATAAATACTTCTTTGGATTTAGTATAGAAGTATTTTTGTTTCTTGTAAAGCACATTTGATGTGTTATACTAAAAAAAAGAAGAAAAAGGGAGAAATTCATGAAATTATTGAAAAGATTGTTTTTGGATGGTTTGTCAGGAATGGCAATTGGATTATTTTCTACCTTGATTATAGGTACAGTTTTAGAACAGGCGGGCAGACTGATTGGAGGAGATGTCGGAAATACCATTGTTTTGATGGCGACCATTGCAAAAATACTTACCGGAGCAGGCATTGGAGTTGGTGTAGCCGGCAAATTGGGGGAGTCTGCGCTGGTATGCGCTTCGGCAGCAAGTGCAGGAATGATAGGAGCGTTTTCGTCAGAATTGGTAAAAGGCTCGATTCTTGTCAAGGGAACCATCGTTTTATCGAGTCCCGGTGAGCCTCTGGGAGCGTTTCTGGCAGCTTATGCAGGCATTGCAGTGGGGCGTTTCTTTGTAGGACGTACAAAACTGGATATTATTTTGAGTCCTATGGCTACAATTTTAACTGGAGGAATTGTCGGGATTACGGTGGGACCATATATATCCCAAATGATGAGACAGTTTGGAGAGTGGATTCTCTGGGGAACGGAGCAGCAGCCGTTGGTTATGGGAATGGTTGTTTCTGTTTTGATGGGAATGGCACTGACACTGCCAATTAGTTCCGCGGCGTTGGGGGTTATTTTGAATTTATCCGGAATTGCAGCGGGGGCTGCGACGGTCGGATGCTGTGCTCAGATGATAGGATTTGCGGCGGCAAGTTTTCGGGAAAACGGGGTTGGAGGGCTGTTGGCACAGGGAATTGGAACTTCCATGCTTCAGATTCCGAACATTGTGAGAAAGCCATGGATTTGGATTCCTCCGGTGCTTACCAGTGCGATTCTCGGCCCGATTTCTACGGTATTGTTGAAGATGACAAATAATGCAATTGGATCCGGTATGGGAACGGCTGGATTTGTGGGGCCAATGATGGCATATAAAACAATGATCGGACAGGGAAAATCACCAGTAACTGTGGCAATTATGATCTTAATCATGTATATTATTGCCCCGGCATTTTTAACCTATTTTATCGCAGAAGCAATGCGCCGTACTGGTATGATTAAATCGGGGGATATGAAGCTTGAGATTTAATGGCGATTGACGTTTCGATACCGGAGGAAATGAAAGACGCCAGCTCTACCACAACTTGAAGTCTGGTATTTTGAATGGTTTCTTCATTGGAATCAGAAATAAGATTTACAATTCCGGTGATCGACAGATGTCCGACGGGCGGAAGTTTTTTGGAAACTCCCTGTCCCGGAAACAAAGGCATCGGAGACAGTGTGATATATCCGATATGTTCCTGGCATCCCAGACAAGCATCAATGGCAATAATAAAAGGATCTTCATACGTATGATAAATTTTTTTCATTGTTTCTTCCAGATTTTGCGCATGAATTGGTTCACGCAGATTGCCGTAAACAGAATACAGACGAGAGCGATGCATTAAATAATGTCCCACCAAAGGTCCGAGACAGTCTCCGGTGGCACGATCTGTTCCGATACATACAATCACCAACGGCTGTCTCTTTTTACGGCGTTTCTTGATCTGATTTCTAAGATCACTCTGAAAATTTTGAAAATCGACAGTTTGTGCAGAATCGTAGTAGAATATTTTTTCTGAAAACAGCATATAGATCCTCCTGATTGTTAGATTCTCTTCCTAGTTTATACAAAAGAGAAAAAAGTATGTAGAAAAAAATTAGAATTCTTCGACGCGGTTTGATAAAAAATTTTCAATTCTTATGGTAAAGTCTCCTTGATATTAGAAGAAAAGGAGGCTTTTTTTGTGAAGACAGAGCAGCAGCTGCCAAAAAATATTCGGCAGATTGGGAGTCCGGTGGGACATACAAAGGTATATATAGAAGATTATGTGATTACTTTTCTGAATGCATTATCAATGGATAAGAATACATATGTGAGAGGCGCAATTTTATTTGGTGAGAAGAAAAATATCGGAAGTGATACGGTAATTTTTGTGCGCGGGGCAATCGAGGGACAAAATCTGGAGCTTGATTTAGAAGAAGCAGTGTTTGATGATAAAGTTTGGCGGGAAATCTATCAGGAAAAGGACAGGCTGTTTCCGGATCTTGAAGTCATTGGATGGGCTTTATCAAGAATGGGATTTTCTGTGCGGTTAAATGATAAAATTAAAAAAACTCATTTTGAAAATTTCCCCGGGGAGGGAAAGGTTTTATATATGATAGATCACCTGGAGCAGGAGGATGCATTTTATGTTTATCGGGGACAGGACCTTGTAAGGCAGAATGGATACTATATTTATTATGAACGAAATCCAATGATGCAAAATTATCTGGTAGAGAGAAATCAACAGCTCCGTGAGGCACAGTCCTATGAAAACATGATGGAAGCAAAGAGAGATGAGAAGCTTGTGCAGCAATTTCGTGAAAAAATTTCCCAGAAAGCAAAGAGCAGTCAGCGCAAGGGAACCGTGCGAAAGCTGTCATCTGCAGCGGCAGCAGCTCTGGTCATCGTGATCGGAGGTACAATGTATTATTATGGAAAAAATGATGGGACAATAGATTTTCAGGGGATGGTGCAAGGTGCAGTTGAGACAATGGGAAAAGGCGTGAGCAGTCAGATTGAGTCGGAGGATGAAACAATTCCGGATACCTTAGATACGGAAGCATCAACAAAACAGAAGGAAACGAAAACATCAGAATATAATACGAGCCAAACTGCCGCAGCCACAGAATCCTCCACTGCAACAGCTGTCACCACAGTGAATGAGACCGCTGCCGGAACTTATCAGACTTATATTGTAAAAAGGGGAGACACACTGGTTTCCATCAGCAGAAAAATGTATGGAACTCAGAAATTAGTACCTCAAATTAAGAGTGTCAATGGAATGACCAATGAGAATGAAATCTATCCCGGACAAAAATTAAAAATTCCAAATCAAGATTAAACAGAATATCGCCTCAAAGTGCTTCGCACTGGACGAGCTTTGCTCGATAAGGTATAATAACGTGTATTCAAGTAGCAAAAATGTTTTGGAATGGAAGGATGCTTATGGAACAAAAGACGAAATCGGGATTTTCACTTTACATTAATTCAAATGAAAATTTCCAGAATGCGATGTTTGTTCGAGAGAGGAAAAAGAAGTATCGAATTGGGCTGGCAATTGGATTGGTATTTATTTTAATTTGCGGATTTTTTGCATACCGCTATCGAACTTACCATCAATTAAAGGTTGTAAAATCAATTGCAAAGGATTTGACAGAATCTTTTCAATCGTTTGCATATAAAGATGGAACCATTTGCTACAGTGAGGATGGAATTTCCTTTTTGGATAAAGATGGAAAAGAGAAATGGAATCGTACCTACTCTTTTGATAATCCGATTGCTTCTTACTGTGGAGATTACATTGTGGTGGCATCGAAAAATGGGAATGAGGCAGTTCTTTTGGATGATGAGGGCCAGATGAAAAAGTTTAGTGCTTCGTATTCAATTGTCGATGTGGAAGTTGCCAAACAGGGGGTTGTGGCAATGAATCTGCAGGGAGAGAACGGAAATTATATTGAGTTATATGAAGCTGCAAAGAAAAAGCTTGTTAGTATTAAGGTAACGTCAGAGCAAAATGGATATCCGCTGGACATTGATTTATCATCGGATGGAGAAACGCTGGCAGTAAGCTATTTGGTAGTAGACGGAATTAATACAAAAAGCCGGATTGCTTTTTATAATTTTGGCGAAGAAGGGGAAGAAAAAGAGGATCAGTTAATCGGAGGGTTTGATTTTAAAGATACGGTGATTCCGAAAATACAGTTTATGGGGGACTCTACTGTGGCAGCAATCGGAGATAATCAGCTGATATTATTTAAAGTAGGAAAAGCACCAACAAAAAAGAATGAGATTTCATTTGATAAAAATGTAAAGAGTGTGGCAATTAATGATCAGCATATTGGAATTGTATTTGAAAATCAGAAAAAATCAGCGAAAGATAAATATGAAGCAAGAGTTTACAGTAAATCAGGTCGAAAGGTTATGTCCAAGGATTTTTCTTCAGAATATAATAAATTGCTGCTAAATGACGGAGAGATGATTTTAGCAGGAAATTATCATTGTTCGATTTTGAATTTTACAGGGCATGAAATGTTCCAGAAAGATTTTAAAAAGAGGATTTTAAATATTTCACCAACAGGAAAAAACTGCAGATATCTATTTTCGTACGAAGATAGCACACAATTAGTAGAAGTGCAGTAGAAATGGAGTACATATGGGACAAATAATTTTGGGTATTTTAGGATTATACTTAATTTTTCAGGTGGTTATGGGATATCGAAGAGGACTGATAAAAAGTATGCTCAATTTAGCAGCATGGATTTTAACCTTTGCGATTGCGTATCAGAGTGCGGGCTCGTTTCAGGGGATGGTTCTTAAGTATGCGCCGGAAATTCAAGGAACGATTTTAACAGATCAAATTGCATATTTGATAGCTTTTACCGTAATTGTAATTTTGTGTAAAATTATTTTTTCTATTATAATTCGGATAATTAACAAAATTAATAATATTCCGGGAGTAGGATTGATCAATCGGGCAGCCGGAGGAATTTTGGGGCTGGCAAAAGGTTTTTTAGTGATTGCTTTTGTACTGTTTTTTATTTCATTAATGCCGTATGTCGGTTTGAACCGACAATATCAGCAGGCGGTTGGAGGAAGTCCTATGCTCCAGCAAATGGTTCGGGAGAATCCAATTCAGAAGATGATGAAACAACAAATCCAATCTCAGGATTTGCTAAATATTAAAATCAAATAAAAGATAATGATACATTCCGTCGGAAAGATGAAAAATCTCTAAGGCGGAATGTTTTTTCTTTAGAATAAATAATAAGAAACATTTTCAGATATTCACAGCGTAATTATGAAAAAGAAGATGCATTTTGGGGTGTTTGGTGGGGAGAAAACTAAATTTTTTGAAATAGCAAAAAGGTGTTGACACTAATTTAAAATAGTGATAATATA
>OFMK01000611.1_pt1 | contig 35341 bp, 33 predicted proteins | sample 1541781 | NCBI WGS metagenome assembly OFMK01 (sample SAMN04209250, study PRJEB22552) | human gut metagenome | biome: gut; material: feces | host: Homo sapiens | place: USA: Oklahoma
AATCCTGATATAACTAAAAATAAAAGAGCAATTGCTTTTCAGATCATAAATCTGCTTTACAATAGCTCTTTTAAAATTACTTTTTATGTTTTTTCACTTTTCTAAGCTTTTTCATAGCTTTTTTTAAGTTTGCATTCGATTTATCTATTGATTTTTGTTTTACCGTATTACTATATAGCAATTTTTTAGAACTTTTTAATTTCTTTTGCATATATCTCCATGTTTTTTTGCTATATCTTTTTGATTTTAATTTGGAAGCCTTATTTATTGTTTTATAAAGTGAATTAGTCTTTAAACGAATCTTACCAGAAATAGGTTTTAACTGGCTTTTATACTTTATTTCAACAGATAAAATCTTTGCTAATTGTGTAGCTCCTTTCGGTGTAAAATGCATATTATCTTTTACATACATCGTACGCGCTTGTTTTTTCCCAACTAAATTAAAGTAGTCTGCTGATTTTTTTCCTAAATCTAACAATGGAACCTTATATTTTTTTCCAACAGATATCATAGCAGTTCTATATTGTGGAACATACGGTGCATATTTCCCTGATGTATTCACCGGCGGCGTAATTAATACCGGTATTGCCTTTTTGCTCCGTATTTTTTTTATGTAATCAATAAGATACGTCTGATATTCAGATACAGTAGAACCTGTCCACCATTGAGTATATACTTCATTATGGCCAAGCTGAATAAAAACATAATCTCCCTTTTTTAATTTCTTCTGGATTGACTGAAACATTCCATATTCATCATAAATTGCAACACTCGCTCCGTTTTTTGCCCAATTTTCAATAGATATTTCCGGCATGTTATACCTTACAACATCCACATAATCGGATGCACCTTTTACATGAACTGTTTTCTTTTTAGATGGATATTTGAAATATTTATACAGCATTTGTCCCCATCCATTTTGGTACCTATTTCCTTCATAAGAATGAGCAATTGAGTCACCCATAATATAAATTGTAGGTTTACTCTTTGCATACAAATTATATCTGGGAATGAAGCATGCAATCAATACCATACTTAAAAAAATAGGCATTATTTTTTTAAACTTTCTTTTTTTCATATTAAATAATATCCTCCTATTATTTTTAAGTATATCATTCTCATTCTATTTTGTCTATGTTACAACTGAATAATTAAAAAGCGAGGACAGGCTCTTTTTTGTTATATTTGAATCACCACAAAACAAAAATACAGAAAGGAGCATCCTCGCATGGCAAGTATAACACAAGATATGAGGTATCGTCTATCTCTTATTAAATACGCTGAGAAATATGGAGTCACCAAAGCTGCCATCAAATACAAGACCAATCGGCAATATATCTACCGGTGGAAACGCCGTTATGACGGCTCTATCGAATCTCTGCGTAACCGCTCCCGCAGACCGCACCATCATCCTAACCAGCATACTCCACAAGAGATCAAACTCATTACGGATATGCGCAGACGCAATCCCGATGCCGGTCTGGTCATCTTCTGGGTAAAACTCATGCAGCGCGGCTATTCCCGCTCCATTACCGGTTTATACCGTTTTCTGCGTAAACAGGGCATCATGGCAGTCAAACCTGCCAATCCTAAGTACATCGCAAAACCTTATGAACAGATGACTTATCCTGGTCAGCGCATCCAGATCGATGTGAAATTCGTACCATCCGTATGCCTTGTAAACGAAGCAAAAGGACAGAAATTTTATCAATATACTGCGATCGACGAGTATTCCAGATGGCGCTTCGTGGAAGCTTTTGAAGAGCACAGTTCTTATTCCTCTGCACAGTTTCTGGAACATCTGATCAGAGCATTTCCTTGTCCAATCGAATGTGTTCAGACCGATAACGGACAGGAATTCACCAAGCGGTTCGGACCACATGGTGGTTCAGACAAGCCGACTCTTTTTCAGGTTCGCCTCTCAGAACACGGCATCCATCATAAGCTGATACGCCCTTATACGCCAAGGCATAACGGCAAGGTGGAAAGAAGTCACCGAAAAGATAATGAACGCTTTTATGCTACCCATACTTTTCACTCTTTCGATGACTTTGCAAAACAGTTGAAAGTGTATAACCGAAAGGATTATAACAATTTTCCGATGCGACCTCTTGGATGGAAATCACCTCGCGAAGTCTTGAAGAATTATCTGCAGTCAGTGTAACAAATGTTTGACAAACCTACATATTCTCTTGCTTCACAATTTTTTCCAGAGCAGAAATATCTTTTTGCATATCATCCATTTGCCGCTTTTTATAAATTATAATATCTTTTCCTTATCAATCTGCAATCACTTTCTCTGCGGTTAGTTGATTGAAATCGGAAACAATGAGGTCTGCCAAACTCAAATCCTGCTTCACAGCTTCCGGGTTTGCAAATCCTATGCATTTCATCCCAGCTGCTTTCCCTGCACAAATTCCGTTGACAGAATCTTCTATCACAACACAATTTTCCGGTTTGCTTTTCAGCAGGGATGCTGCTTTCAGAAATATTTCCGGCGCCGGTTTCCCATTTTGACACTCTTCTCTACTGACTACCCCCTGAAAATATTGGCGAACTTTCAACATTGATAAATTTGATAGAATGTTTTTTTGGAAGATGAGGACGCCACTGCCATAGGAATTCCCACCTTATGAATCCGATGAATCAACTCCGTTGCCCCCGGAATCGGCTGGAGCCCTTCTTTTAAAATTAACTGATCTCTCTCTTTTTTGGCTTCACACACGTAATATGAAACACTCTCCGACAGACCAAACTCTTCTTTCATCTTTTCCCACATAAATTCATAAGTAGTTCCCAAAAACTGATCATGATAATGCCAATCCACATCAATGCCAAATCTCTGCAAAAGACGGTGCTTTGCCATTACATTCACATACTCAGAATCCGAAATAACCCCATCCATATCAAAAATCACCGCCTCTTTCATCACGTTCTCCTTTCATGTATCTACACGCTAAAACTTTTTTATCTTTTTGTCAATCATTTTCTGTGACCTTTTGACATAAAGCAACTGCCACACAAAACCTTTTCAGAGTTTGTGTGGCAGCTATATTTCAAAAAGAGAGGATTAAAAAATATATGAAAAACTATGTTCTTAGTATATTCAAAAGCTTTCGTATAATCAATATATGAAATCTAAAATTTTATAAACAAATTATAAAGAAAGATAAAATCTTTCATCCATTCTCCTTTCCTACAAAATATTCGTGAGCTCCTCTAGGGAATCTATGATAAAATTTGGTTTGATTGTACTTCTCTTTGTATCTTCTCTGGTACTTTCACCGGTTAATACCAAAATAGAAGTCACTGGACTTCCATCTGCAACAGCAATATCTGTATATAAACGGTCCCCCACAATTGCGATTTCTTCCGGCAAGTATCCTGTTTCTTCTATTATATAATCTAAAGTATGTTTTGAAGGTTTCCCAAAAAACTCTGGCAAATGCCCCGTAGATGCTTCTATCATCTTTGCCATCGACCCACAATCCGGAATAAAATTTCCACCCTCGACAGGACAGTTCCAATCTGGATTAATGCCATAATAAGTACAACCGTTTCTCACATAATGACATGCCTTAGATATTTTTTCATAGGTTAAGGTTGTATCGAATCCTAAAATTACAATATCCGGATTTTGTTCTACCAGAGGCATATCAAATATTTTAAATTCATGAATAAGAGACGGCGTCCCAACCACATAGATACTCTCTCCGGGATGATTCTTTTTTAGATATTGAATCATAACATGACTGGAAATCATCATCTGACGTGGTTCGATCTCAATTCCCATATGTTCCAGCTTATCAATGTATACCTGTTGGCTTTTTGAAGAATTATTGGTAAAAAAATAATAATCTCGTCCGGTTTGATGTACTTTACTTAAAAAGTCTTTCGTAAAATCAAACAACTCATTCCCCAGATAAATGGTTCCGTCCATATCTAAAATAAAACCTTTGATTGATTTTATCTTATCTTCAATTTTCATGCATTTTCTCCTTTTCTGCCGGAAAAGGAACCTTGTTGTAGTGCACAAAGTTCCTTTCCCTTCTTTTGCGTTATAACATTTATTGTAAAACGGCAGTTATTACTGACCGTAATACGCATTTTCTCCATGTTTGCGAAAAAAATGTTTGTCTTGTAAATACTTTGGTGCCGATTGCAACGGTCTTGTTAAATGCTCGGTTCTATACGCCATTTTTGAAACTTCCTCTAAAACCACTGCATTGTGTACCGCCTGAGCTGCATCCTTTCCCCATGTAAACGGTCCATGATTGGCGCATAACACTCCCGGCACATCGATCGGGTCCTTCTCCTGAAAAGTCTGAACAATGACAAGTCCCGTATTCTTTTCATAATCCCCGTTTACCTCTTCCTCTGTCAAACTTCTTGCACATGGAATTTCTCCGTAAAAATAATCTGCATGGGTTGTTCCATAGCACGGAATGGAACGCCCTGCCTGCGCCCATGAAGTTGCCCAGGGAGAATGGGTATGAACAATTCCGCCTAAATTCTTAAAAGCCTTATATAACTCTATATGAGTCGGAGTATCTGAAGAAGGATTTAAAGATCCTTCTATTTTCTCCCCCTCCAAATTCATAACAACCATATCCGAAACTTTTAATTCTTCATAGGGAACACCACTGGGTTTAATGACAAATAATCCCTGTTCCCGATCAATTCCACTAACGTTTCCCCATGTATAAGTAATTAATCCTTTTGCCGGAAGCTCCATGTTTGCTTTATAAACTTTTTGTTTTAACTCTTCTAACATAAAATGACCTCCTCATAGAAATCATAAAACTTTAATAAGCGCATAAAAGTAATTCTTGCTCTTACATACGGAGAAAGGATTGCTGTTTTCTCTTGATAACTCTGATCAAATCCAAGATCCTTCAAAGATTTTACACCTTTTACTTTATCAATCATAGCAGCTAATTCTTCTGCTGTTGGAATCTCGTTAATAATCGCCGCAATTTCTTCTTTATATTGTATTAATTTTTTAGAATTTACTTCATCCAGTAGATTCGGTGTATTTTCTTCCATAATTATTTCATACATACCCGGTTTTGAAAATTTTTCTTTTATGAGTTCTTTTTCTACTGGCATCTGATCTTTTACTTGAACATCAGATGATATCAACTTCTGTGCTGCTTCATGATAAATTTTAGAGGCCAGAACTAAACCAACTCCAACTTTTTCTCCATGATAGAAATCGATAAAATCATTGATAACTTCCATTTCCCACAGATGAGACATATGATGCTCAGCTCCGGAAGCTGGTCTTGAATTCCCAGTCATCTGCATGGCAAGTCCTGACAAAAGCAGACCATACATCAAATCTTCATAAGCTTTCGTGTCTCCGGCAGTCAAACCATCTAAGCTGGCAATTAGACTGTCCAATGCTTTATACTCCATATCACAGATTTCCTCACAAATATACTCTCCCGTCAAAAGATGTGTAATCTTCCAATCTGCCAACGCAGTATATTTCCCCAGTAGATCTGATACTCCCGATGCTGTCAGACGCAAAGGTGCTTTTTTAAAAATATCCGTATCGGCAATGACTACAATCGGAGATACTGCCGTAAAACTTTTTTTAAACCCATGCCATGTCATAGCCGCTACTGTTGATACAAATCCATCAACACTGGCAGCCGTTGGCACAGAAAAAAATGGAATCTTCATTTCATAAGCATGATATCTGGTAATATCATGGATCGTTCCCGAACCCACTGCAATCATTAAATCAATATTTCCGATACCATCTAACTCTTTTTTTGCCGCCTCAACTCCATGCTCATCCGCATGCAAATTTTCAGATTTTAGAATAATTTTTTTCACTTCCGGTACTAATTTTTCTACCCGCTTTCCTGCCGCTTCATAAGTATTTTCATCACAAATCATAACCAAAGATTTTTTTTCTCTATAATCAGGTCTCTTTAAGATTTCCGGTAGCCTATTGATAGCACCGCTGTCGATGATAATATCATCGACAACGATTTCATGTTTCCTTCCGCAGCTGCATGGCTTTAAAAATTCATTTACATCAATCTTCATCTGTTACGCTCCTTTTCCTTCATTCGCCATATCATTTTTATCTGCCTGACGGTCTAAATATTCAATAATCTGTGCTTTTTTCGTTTTATAAACAAAAAATCCAACTGCATATACGGCAACCGCAATGCCAATAAATATCGGACTTCCAGATAAGAATGCCAAGAACACAAAGCCAAGCATTGGCTTCCCTAGAATATTGAAGCTTGTAATCATCGCAGCTCCTGCCGGTATTGCAAATCCGGCATCTCTCGCTACTTCGGTAAACAATGGTGCTGTATATGTACACATTAATAATCCAAGACTAAACCAAATGACTCCCGCTACCAAAATTTTAGACATATTTCCTTTAAACACGGCTACCAATCCCTGTACCATATATGGAATGGCAAGAAGATCCACAACCGGAAGTACCTGATTTCCCGGAAGAATTGTTGCAACCATTACCATAATCGGAATTAATAATAATCCACTGGTTAATGTGGCAGGTTCTCCATATCCAACCGCATCGTTTACTGCAATATACCATTCTCTGTCCCCGGATTTTCCCATAAAAACTCTGGCGGCTTCTGTAATTGGTGCAAATGCCTGCGCAAACATACTTGCAATTTTCGGAAAGATTGCCATAATCGCTGCAGTAGCAATTGCAGCAGTTAGTACATCACCCCATCCCGCAAGAGATCCCAATTTATTAACACTTCCAAGAATTCCAATGAGACCTCCTAAAATAAATCCCAGAGTCATCGGTTCGCCAATAAAACCTAATTTCTTTTCTATGGATTTTGGATTTAATTTTACTTTATTTAATCCCAAAAGATTCAGCAAAGGATCAATCGCTATGGCAAAAATGGCAGGTTCCACATTATGCATCGCGATAATTGTACAGTTTGGATAATTGTAATATTTAGACCACCGTTTTGCTACCAATTCAGAAATCAGTAAACTATAGAGATTTAAAACAATCATACATGCAATTCCCAACACAAAATTATGGGTTTTAAAAATCACCATAGCTCCCCAGACAATGTAAGAATAATTGTTCCACAAATCTGATGGTTGGAAAATATTTGTCCATTTTACAAGGAAAAGTATGGTCTGCAATGCAATTCCAAGTCCCAGATAAATCATACCGGCACTGGTAGCAAAAGCCACCACAGAAGTTGCCTGCCATCCTACGTCAAAAGTATTCAACTCTACTCCCGTAATCTTAGACATAACATCCGACATATTTTGTACCAACGGTGTAATAATCGGTGTATACGCCCCGATAATCAGCGAGAAGCCTTCCAAAGATACTCCCGCATACAAAGCAGATAAAAATGCTTTTGCCGGTTTTACGCGAAAAATCAAGGCAATAATAAAGATGATAAACGGTACAACAATTGCTGATCCGAAATTATCAATCACTGCTTTTAATGTTTCTAATACAACCATAAGTTCCTCCCTTTCTGTTTTTAACACTTATATAATTTTCACTCTTTTTTTATGCGCACCTTATTTTCCAACAGATTTCAGCGCTTCCACAACATCATCAAAGAACTGATCCTCCCCCATTCCCGTGATGCATGCAAACGCATTAACTGCCGGAATTCCATAATCTCCGTCCGGCAGAGGGCTTGTGTGCGTAATAATATCAAACCTTCCGGACTGTGCCAGATTCAGTGCTTCCGTAGGTCTTGCTTCTGTTGTTGATACCGAATAGCCTCTTTCACCTAATTTTTCTTTTAATTTTGCCGCTACCATAGATGATGTTACAGTTCCTGAACCGCATACAGATAAAATATTAACCATTGACATAAATAAACTCCTTTCTCACAGTTACAAACTGTTTTCCTTTTCTTTGATAATCTGAATAATTTGTTTTTTGTCCTCTGTTTCTATAATTTTCGCAAGAACCTTCTGATCCTGAAGTACCATAAGAATCCTTTGCAAAAACACCAAATGTTCTTTGTGGTCTTCCACCGCCAACATAAAAATCAGCTTTGCATTGACCGGTTCGTCTGTGGTGCCCATCTGAAAGAACTGTACCGGCTGTTTCAACACGCCGATGGCCACACCTCCCCTTCTTACATGATCCTTATCCGTATGAGGAATCGCAATCCCGATTTTCCCCATGTTAATTCCGGTAGGAAAATCCTTCTCTCTCGCAATTAAGGCATCCACATAACTTTCTTTACAGTAGCCTTCCGATATCATCTTTCCGCCCATGATCCGAAATACCTCTTCCGAATTTCCGGCATTCAGATCCGGCACAATTAAATTTTCATCTAAATCTTCCCAAATCATTGTCTTACCTCATTTCATACTCAAATTGTTCAATTATTTTATAAATTTCATCCCCCGTACTGCATTTTTGAATCCTGTCCCGAAACGATGGATTGTAAAATAAATTCACCAGATGAAACATTGCTTTTAAATGGGTCTCCTTATTAATAGCACTTAAACAACATACCCATTCAATTGGATCCATCTCTTCTTTCCCAAACGGAATCGGGGTTTTTAATCGAATCAAACTCATTCCGACTTCAAAAGCACCTGCATTTAATGCCTCATGGGGAAGTGCAAATCCCGGTGCCAAAACAATATAAGGTCCATTCTCTATTACATTTTGGATCATTGCTTCTACATAATGTTCATTAATTGCATGGCATTTTAACAGATATTTTGCCGAAGCCCGAATCGCTTCCTCCCAGTCACTGCACTCCACTCCAACCTCAATGGCCTGTGCCGGAAGAAGATCTGAAAGCATCGTTTCCTCTTTTTTCTGAAAAAAAGCATCTACAATCATCTGTATTTTTTCAATTGTTTTCTCACTGGTATCGGATGTTTCCAAAATATCCCGAATACATTCCATGGACTTTAACGATCCTGAATGCTGTTCTAACATTGTATCCCTCGCCGACATCTTAGGCTTAATCTTTGAAAGTCTTTCTCCCACTCGAATGCAGTCCTCATCTGTCAGAAGCGGATCCACCTGGATATATTCAGCTTCATATTCTTCCAACGCTATCGTGGAAATAACTACATCGACATTTTCCATGTTCATATTTTTAATATCATGGGCAGGAATAACATCCAACACATCCAGATGGAAAAATTTCTCAAGCCTTGCCAGAAGAAGCTGTGATGTCCCGATTCCTCCATTGCAAACTAAAATCACAGAATAGCGGATGGTTTCATTTTTATTGCGTTCAATCGCTGCACAAATGTGAACAACGATATATGCAATTTCTTCCTCTGAAAGAGTCCTTCCAATGTATTCTTCAAATACATTTACATTTCGCTCTGTAGCTTCCTTCACTTCCGGATATCGCTGCAGCACTTCATCTACAACACCACTGAGAGCAACCCCATCCCCCATAGTCTGAAATGTAGATTCTAAATGATTAATGAGATTTTCATAGAAAATGTAATCTCCCTGAAGATTTATCTTAATATCCTTGGAAATCTGTTCAATAAACGTTCGTGTAATTACCTGCATCTTCACAATTTCCTGATTGCTGGTTACTTTCCTAATGTACTTTACACGATTTAATATATCTGCCACAAAATATATTTCCGTTTCCGGTACTTCTTTGACAATAAATCTCTCAATTTGATGGATTAACCCTTCTGCCATCGCCCACTTACTATTCTTCTCCTCCATACTTCCTTCTACATAATGTCCCTTTTTTATACGGTACAGAGAAAATTCAAAATAATTTCGGAGCTGCACAAAAGATTGATCTGTCAGAATTCTGCCATAAATATGCTCTGCCTCGTTAATTATCTTTTCAATTCTGGAAATATCCTCTAAATTGATCTCCATATTTTTAGAAAGACAATCTGTTAAATGCTGTATAATCGGCTGTTCTTTAAAAATGTTGCTACCTGATTGGATCATATCCATTAAAAGATTTCTTCGATCTATTTCTCTTCCTTCTAACAGCAACCCTTTGTTGGAATGGGAGAGAACATACAAATGATGTTCTCTGAAAAATGTTTTAACATAGTCCAGATCTTGAATGACAGTGGAACGACTTACAAACTGCCAGTCTGCAATCTCAGATAACGTGATATAATCATCTGTACAAATCAGCAAAACTGCCGTAAAGATATTGCGTTCTTCTCTGGAAAGCTTAAAAGAATAAAAGCCTTCCTCCTGAAGTATTTCCCTTGCCTTTTTAATATCCCTCCTTGTCTCAATCACTCCCCGGTGTCCTAAATTCAGCGGTTCCAGACAATTCTCCATTAAAAATTCGTTAATTTGATTGATATCATATCGAATTGTCCTGCTGGATACTTTAAACATATTTGCTAAATCTTGGATTGATAGAGTCTGGTTATATTCAGTTTTTGTAATTAGCTGAGATAATATTTCTCGAGATCTCTTATTCATTTTTTCACCTCACCTGTAATTGAAGTATAACATTGCCTTATTCAAAAAAACAGTTTGATATATTTCAAAAAAAATGCAAAAAAATATTCTGCCGATAAATTTCTGCAAAAAATATGCAGAAAATTGTACGACAGAATATTCTGTGCCATTTTATATAATTTTATAGAAAATCCTACGGATTTTTCTATTTACCTTCTGTTGTTGTTTTAGATTTTGCTGTTGTTGTCGTCGTTGTAGAAGTTGTGGTTGTTGCTTTATATTTAAATGTAACCTCATCCCACAAATCCTGATCAACAGACTTTTCATCATCCCATTGCTTATCCGCGTCTTTGGTCCATTTCTTATAGACTTTCTCATATGCCGCCTGCTGTTTTTCCTGGAGCAATGTAGATTTATTGGTTGCCATCGCTGACTTGTCATTTGGATTCAGCATCTTAATAATCACATAAGCATCGTCTGTCTCAACAACACCGCTCACCTGATTCTTCTTCAGTTTTGCTGCTGCCGCTTCAAACTGATCTCCTAACTGAGATTTTCCCTTTGTGTAGGATTCTTCATTATCTGTATTGACACTGAATTTTTTCGCCACAGAGCTGACACTCTCGCCGTTTCTAATCATTTTCAATGCAGATTTTGCCTTTGTTAGCTGATTTTTCTTTTCTTTGGCTGTCATGTCTTTTTCTTTTCCGGTCTTACTATCTGTTGTTTTCTTTGTAAACACCAGTTTATATACTTTCACAGTCTTTGCTTCTTCGTCTGTAACAGAGACCTTGGCTTTATCAATAATTGCCTGCATCACTTTGCTTGCAATCGTGCTTTCTTCATATAGCTTTGTAATCGTGTCTTTGTCTGCCTCTGTCTTTTTCATGACTTTCTTTCCGGTCTCATCTTTCACAAACGCATCGACATTTTCTTTCACCTGTGATTTTTCATCTTTTGTAAGTTTTACTTTATAATCATCTGCATGAGCCACCAGCACCTTAATCTGTTTTAACTGATTAATAACGCTGCTCTTAATGGACTGCTGCATGGTAATTTTCTTACCTTTGCTGTCCGTTCCCACTTGAACAGACCACATGTCGTCTCCAAAGTAAGATCCATATTGGGCTTCTGCCTGATACTGCATGATTCTTGCATACACATGAGCCTCCTGAAACGTAACTTCTTGTCCCGCATACTCAAATAAAGTCTTTTCATTCTTGCTTTTGCATCCTGTAAGAAGAGAAGCAGTGAAAGCAAGAACCGCGGTTAGACAAAGCAGTCTCTTTGCTAATTTCTTCATTTCATTATCTCCTTCATAAAATACATAGTTACATTTTACATATCTGCCAATACGATACAGATATAATATCCGGCGCTTATTATACCACAAAGCTATCGAATTATCAATGAATTCAGGGAGTTCACACAATGTTCAATTTTTTCAATTATAACTGGATAAAATATAAAAACAATCCCCTCTGGCACAACTTTGTAACCAAAGGGGAGGGTATATTGTCTGATTTACAATAATTTTATTTTTATAATCTACAAATCTACAGATCCTTAATATCTTTCGCCATTTCCAAAATCACATCTTCTGCCTGCGGCATAACTCCAATCATATCAAAAAAGCCATGATCACATCCCTGATATCTTATTGTTCTTTTTAGCTTGCCACTTTCTGCACATCTTTTAGTAAATATATCTGTACTGAATCTTAAAAAATCATACTCGCCTACTACCGTAATGATTGGTGGAAAATCAGATAAATCTTTCTGGTAAATAATTGATGCATATGGATTCTCAAATTCTTCTTTCCCCAAATACAATTCCCTCATCATTTTCCCGGAATTATCTAATCTCTTCATTCGTCCAATAACATATATTTCTTCATCTTCTGGAATATCATAATAACTCACATCCCATGGATTTTCTGAATTGTTTGAGTTGTTAATATCACAACATGGATAAATCTCGAACAACAAACGAATTTTATGTTCTTTATCTATCAAGGCGCATGCATTTGCAATACTGGCACCTGCACTGTCTCCAGCAACCACTATTTTGTTTTTATCTCCGTTCAATTCGTCCGCATATTCATAAATCCAATTTAAAATCTCAGATACATCTTCAATTCCTGCTGGAAATGGATTTTCTGGTGCTAACCGATATTCTGGAAAAATAACACATGCCTGAGCTTTCTCCGCTATGAATTTACATTGATTCTCAAACTGTGTATGATCGCCTGTCATAAATGCTCCACCATGAATGTATAGAACAACCGGCATATTTTCTTTATTCTTAGGATAATAAAAAAATGTATTAATATAATGTTCATTTACTTGAATTAATTTCTGCTTTGTATTAATTGCACCTTCTGTCAGATCATAATTCTTTTTATCCGGTCTGTAACGTTCCTCGTATAATTGAAACGTATCAATAGAAAATTCTGTTGCTAGCTTTTTAATTTTATCTTTCGCCGCTTTCAACATTCTTGGATCCATTCCTGATGTCTTTTCGATTTCTGGAATAGGTTTTATGATGAAATCTACGCCATTTTCCGTTACAGTTTTAGAATCATTCTGTAATCTCGTCACTAATTCTTCTTTATACTTCCGCATCTAATTCTCCTTTGCTAATGTTATAAAAATCAGATCTCCTGCTATAGTTTCTTCTCCTTTCGCTAACATTTGTATATCTTCATAATCCTGTGTATTTGAAATTGCCATAATAGTTGTTTCATCGATATTATTTTTTTCAAATACTGTCTTATCATATGTTAATACTTTCTGTCCTTTTTTTACAGTATCTCCTTCTTTTACAAAAACTTTAAATCCCTCGCCTTCTAAATTCACAGAATCAATTCCAACATGCATTAAAACTTCTGTTCCTTCTTTGCTTTTAAATGCCATTGCATGTTTTGTCTGAAATACAGATGCGACTTTGCCATCGACTGGAGAATAACAAACTCCATCATTTGATACAATTCCTATAGTTTTTCCGATCACTCCTGTTGAAAATACTTCGTCCTTAATATCTTCTTGTTTTACAATCTTTCCTGATGTCACACTGACAATTTCTGAGTCATTGACATTTCCATTTAATATAATTTGTGCTGAATCTGTATCTTCCACAAAATCTTCATCATAATCATCATAAACACTGTCATCAAATCCTAAGATCCAGACAGCAATCATTGTAATACCAATCGTAAGTACTGACGTGATGATCGCATGCTGTAAATTGCTTGAATATTTTGCACTATAATATCCTGGAATTCCTACTACTGAAAACAATCCAAATGCGAAAACTTTTAAATGTACAATTCCTGCATAAATTCCTGCAATTGTTGATCCAATGATCGTAGCATATAATGGTTTTTTCATTTTAACACTGATTCCATATAATGCTGGTTCTGATGTACCACCAAATAATCCAGAAATCGCTGCCGGAATTGCTAACTGGCGTAATTTAGAATTCTTTGTTTTTAATAAAACTGCTAGTGCAGCTGCTCCCTGAGATAATGTGAAACATAAAAATACAACTAATACAAATTCATCATATCCAACTTCTGCTATGGATGTCATTGCTACTGGAATCAATGCAAGATGCATACCTGTCATACATAAGAAACTTGTTACAAGTAATGTTAATGCAAGTGCAACCCATCCTGCTTTTGCAAAAATTGCCTGTAATACGACTGCTAATCCCTGTCCAAAGATTGCTCCTGCGGGTCCTGTTACAATTAATGCGATCGGTGTCATAAATAAAACAATTAATAATGGTCTGAATAAATGTACCACAACTTCTGGCAGGATCTTATCGATAAATTTCTCAATATATGACATCACCCATACCGTCAGGATAATTGGTACAACAGTTCCATTATAACTTGTCTGTGTCACTGGCAGTCCTAAAAAATGAATCGCCATATGTTGTTCCTGTGTCTGCGTTACCATACTTACAAAATCAGGATGCAATAACACTCCAGCAATTACAATCGCCAATACTTCATTGCATTGAAAGCGTTTGGCAGATGTATATGCAAGAATAATTGGCATGAAATAAAAGACTGCATCTGATGCTGTACTTAATAACGCATATGTCTGACTTTGTTCTGGAAGCAGATTCAGCATAGAACAAATTGTCAATAATACCTTGATCAGACCTGATGCTGCTAATGCTGGAACTAACGGTGCGATACAACCAGAAACCGTTTCCAAAAATCTGTTTACAATATTTCCTTTGGCTTTCTCCTGTTTCTTTCCTGCTCCTGCAATTCCATATTCATCCTGTATTGCTTTGCATAAATGAATCGCTTTAGGTCCTACAATAACCTGATACTGATCTCCAACAATTGATGTTCCCATAACACCATCAATTTTCTTAATTGTCTCTTCATCATATTTTGATACATTTTTAATATACATTCTTAATCTCGTCGCACAGTTTGTAATTAACTTGATATTTTCGGCACCTCCCGCTGCCTCTATGATTTTTCTTCCTAAAGTTTTATTATCGCTCATATTATTTCTCCTTAAAAAATAAGAAACCAAGGGTCCACAAAGACTCTTGGTTTCGCCGATTTGAATTAATTAATCGTTACAATCCAATTATTTTTTACTTTTCGTTATAATATTTTCAATATGTACTGTTAAATATAACTGTTCTTCTTTGGATATCTTATAATTGTACTTATTATCCACAAATTTCACAACTGACTGGGTACAATTAAACGCCTTTTTATATTGTTCTTTTACAATATGATATAATGGATTGTTATCATCTGTATATTGCTTGTTTTCTAAAAACAGCCTCTGGGCAAAAAACTTCAAATGTGTGATAAATCGATAATAATACACTGATTCCTCATCAAAGTCCAATCCCATCTGATATTTTACAATGTTCGTAATCTCTTTTACAAGCTTCATGATACCAACCATTTTGGAAGACTCCATGTTCTGCTGTGCATTTACAAAATGAAATGCTATAAAGCCTGCTTCGTCTACTGGCAGTTCTACTTTCAGCTGATTTTTAATAATCTCCAATGCCTGGCATCCAATCTCATATTCCCTGTTATAAAATCGTTTAATATCCAATAATAATGGATTTGGAACCTGCATTCCATCCAGATAACGCTTTACCGCCATATAAATATGATCTGTCAATGAAATGTAGATATTATCATCTATTTCTGCATCCAAATATTTCTTCGCCCGTTCAATAATACAATTACTGGCTTCTAAATATTTTGCAGGAATATCCAATAATATTTCTTGAAATTTCATTGAAAAATCTTTATTCGATGGAACAAATTGTTTCTCCACTTGTTCTGCATCAATGCAGTCTCCTGCTTTCTTGTCATAAGTAATTCCTTTCCCCATGACAATGATTTCGTTTCCAGTTTTATCTGTTACGACAGCTACATTATTATTAAGTTTTTTCTTAATTTTCATGTATGTCCCTTTCCAAATGATATATTCCAAGACTGGCCTCATCTTTTCTTATATCCGTTTCAGCAAATTCATGCCAAAATAAAAAATGACCCTATAATTTATGTAATAACATATACTATAAAGGTCATGCTTGGCTTCACAATCGCAATCCAATTTAAATGTCTAATAAAAACAGAGTATCGCCCATTACTTAAAACGGTCACAATCTCTATATGTTTCCATTATATCCACTTCCATGGCAATTGTCAACAGCATAAATTTTGCTGTCGTTTTAAACGGTTCGCAGCCAGCTTAGTACGATATTTGAACGAAGCGAGTTTCGCAAAGAAAGCTATCGAATTATCAATGAATCCAATGAGTTCACACAATGTTCAATTTTTTCAAGCTGTTTTGCTTTCTTTGTTTTTGAGAGTTCTAATACAAATGTCGGAATCTTTCCCGCCTGAAATGCAAGCTCTCCTTTCCACTCTTCCAGAAGTTCAAAAATATGATCCACATCAACTTGGGCATCTGCTTTCATCAGAAAGCTGACCTTCGTATCTTTTTGTTTTACATCGGTAATATATGCACGATGTGCAAGAGCTTTCAAATATGCAGCATACAACAAATGATAAACAGCTCTTGGCATCTCTCCAAACCGGTCAATTAATTCATCTGTCATATCTTCCATTTCATCTTTTGATTCAATGGACGATATTCTCTTATAGAGTTCCAGTTTTTGATACTCATTCCTAACATAAGAAGACGGAATAAATGCATTCATATCCAGATCCAGAGCTGTATCAAATTCATCTTCCTCCTGCAGCTCACCCTTCAGATGCAGTACAGCTTCATTTAGCATTTTACAATATAAATCATAACCGACAGCCTCCATATGTCCGGACTGCGCCTGCCCCAGAAGATTTCCTGCCCCGCGAATTTCTAAATCTCTCATTGCAATCTTGTATCCGGATCCAAGGTCTGTAAATTCACGAATTGCCTGCAGCCGTTTTTCTGCCGTCTCTTTTAACAGCGTATTCTTTTTGTACATCAAAAAGGCAAATGCATTTCGATTGGACCGTCCCACACGCCCTCTCAACTGATAAAGCTGAGAAAGCCCCAGCTGATTGGCATCGTGAATAATCATGGTATTTACATTTGGAATATCCAGTCCCGTCTCAATAATAGTTGTAGAAACCAGCACATCCAGTTCCCGATTCATAAACTGCATCATAATCTGTTCCAGCTCTCGCTCTTTCATCTGCCCATGAGCAAACGCTACCTTTGCGTTAGGAAGTAGTTTTTGCAGCTCTGCCGTAATCTCCGCAATATTATTTACGCGGTTATAGACATAATACACCTGTCCTCCTCGGTTCATTTCCCGGTAAACTGCTTCTTTTACCAATTCTTCATTGTATTCCATAACATAGGTTTGAATGGCTCTTCGGTCATGCGGCGGTTCTTCCAACAAACTCATATCTCGAATCCCTATCAGACTCATATGAAGCGTTCTTGGAATCGGTGTTGCAGATAAAGACAGCACATCCACATCTTTTTTCATTGTCTTGATTTTTTCCTTATGATTCACTCCAAATCTTTGTTCCTCATCAATGATCAGCAGCCCAAGATTCTTATACTGCATATCTTTTGAAAGCAGACGGTGCGTGCCAATGACAATGTCTACCGTACCATTTTTCAGGCCTTCTATCGTTTCTCTTTGCTCTTTTGGAGTACAAAATCTTGACATTACGCGAACTGAAATAGGATATTGACGAAAACGCTCGGCAAACGTATGAAAATGCTGCTGGGCAAGAATCGTTGTTGGCACAAGATATGCTACCTGTTTTCCGTTATCGACTGCCTTAAATGCTGCCCGAATCGCAACCTCCGTCTTGCCATAGCCCACATCTCCGCAGATCAAACGATCCATAATCTTTTTGCTTTCCATGTCGCGTTTTGTATCTTCAATGGCATTTAACTGATCCTGTGTTTCCTCATATGGAAATAATTCTTCAAACTCTTTTTGCCAGACGGTGTCTTTCTCACAGACATACCCTTCCTTCGCCTGACGCAAAGCATAAAGTTCTACCAATTCCTTTGCAATATCTTTGACCTGACCTTTGACACGGTTTTTTGTTTTCTTCCATTCATTCCCGCCTAATTTATGAAGTTTAGGTCGTTTTGCGTTGGCGCTGGCGTACTTCGCAATCTGATCCAATGCGGAGGCAAGAATAAACAGGTGATCCCCTCCCTGATACTCGATATTAATATAATCTTTCTCTGCTTCTTTGGTTGTGATTTTTTCAATTCCCCGATAAATACCGACGCCATGCTTCTCATGGACCACATAATCTCCAATGTTGATATCTGCAAAACTGCGGATTTTTTCTCCCTTTTTCTTGGAAACTTTTTTTCTCTTTTTTTCTTTTCTTCCTTTAAAAATATCTCCTTCTGAAATCATAACCCAACTGATCTTCGGATATTCAATTCCAGTCGTTAATTTCCCGGCTGTAATCACAATCTGTCCCGGCTGCACCTCACCGGATAATTCCTTATCATAAGATACTGACAGGTCATGTCCCCGCATATCTTCCGCCAGTCGTTTTGCCCTTGTTACCGACGGTGATGCCACTATAATTCGATATTCTTTTTTCTGATAAATTTTCAGCTGTTTGACAAGCTGTTCAAAACTATTGTTATAAGATTGTATCGATTTTGTCTCCATCATGACAGTTCGCCCAAGTGTGAAATCCGGCGCATCTGCAGACAACGTCGAAAAACACAGCATCGGATGCTGTTCCAGTTGATGGATGATCTGATCGTATTTCGCCACTGTCTCTGCCTGTTTTGGGAAAAGATAGCCGGCCTCCAGACGACTTTTCATGCTCTCTGAGAATTCCAGATAAAATGCATCGGCACGTTCTCTGATATGTCTCGGTTCATCCAGAAAAATCATACAATTCCCTGGAAAATAATCTAAAATTCCTTCTGTATGCTGATAAAAATAGGGGAGATATCCCTCCGCCCCAAGAAGCATATGAAGTTCTTCCAGTTCTTCCTGAATCCTCTTCATCTCTTTTTTTAAGCGAACTTCCTGATCCGTCTGGAAAGTTTCGTGAAATTGTTCGGAAAGTTTCTTATAATCTTCTTTTATCCGGTCAAGTCCCAGCTGGATTCGTTCTTCCTCTAAAATAATTTCCGTGGCAGGATAAATCATTAATTGGGAGACCTCCTCCATAGATCTTTGACTTTCCTTATCAAAACTTCGGATAGAGTCAATCTCGTCTCCCCATAGCTCCACCCGGTAAGGACAATCTTCTGTATATGGAAAAATATCTAAAATTCCGCCGCGAACCGCAAACTCTCCTGCCGCCTCCACAAATGCCGTTTTTTCATATCCCAGCGCCACAAATTTTTTTGAAAGTTCCGCTTCTTCCACGTGATCCCCTGTCTGAATTGTAATTCGGTTTTTCCTGATATGGTCTAAGGGAACTACCCGGTCCATCACAGCATCCACCGACATCACAAAGGTTCCGCCCTGCCCGCTGATCATCTTTTCAATGGCAAACATGCGCTCTCTGGCAATGGCATTTCCATGGACATCCGCACTGTAAAACAGCGGATCTTTTGCCGGAATCAAATGTATTTTTTCTCCGAAAAAACCACTTCCTTCGATCCATTGTTTTGCCTTATTTTCATCCGGCACAATCACAATTTTATAATCTGCATCCTTTTGATTTCCGATCAGACTCATCAGATGATGTTTCGCTGTATCCGTACATCCAGACACGAAAACAGGACCTTGGTTTTCCTCAAGGCCTGCCTGGATCTGCTGAAAACATGAATCATCTTTTAATACTTGTTCTAACACTTTTCTTTCCCTACTTTTTTTGATTATGGCGATTCATCGCTTCTGTGATGTCATCTGCCACGATTAATTTTACTGCATCATAAATTTCTTCCATCCGCTCATCGAACACTGCAAGTTCTTCCTTTGTAAAATGTCCAAGAACATAATCTGCCAAATCATAACCTTTTGGTTTTTGTCCTACTCCAATTTTCACTCTGGGAAATTCCGTACTTCCGAGATGACGAATAATACTTTTTAACCCATTATGTCCTCCGGCGCTTCCTTTGCGTCGAATTCTAAGTCTGCCCACATCCAGATCAATATCATCTTGTATTATAATAAAATCCCGGGGCTCCAGTTTATAAAAGTTCATAATCGGCCGCAAGCTTTCTCCGCTTAAGTTCATAAAGGTCTGGGGTTTTACTAAAAGAATTTTTTCTCCCTCCATATACCCGGTTCCGATCAGCGCCTTATGTTTTCCTGTATTTATACTTATGCTTTCCTGATCCGCAATATAATCCAGAGCTTCAAATCCGATATTATGTCTTGTATTCTCATATTTTTTCCCCGGATTTCCAAGTCCCACAATTACTTTCATGCCAACTCTCCTTTTTGTTCACTGACAAACGCCCGGAAATCTCTCGATTCCCGGGTTCTCACTTTTTATATCATTTTCTATATTGGAGTCAAAGGCCCCAAATTTCATGGAACGTCTGACTCTGATATCTTTTTTAGTATATCATAACATCTGAAAAAATTCTCTTGTTTTTGTTACTTTTGTCATTAATCTCTCAAACGCTTCCGGCGTCAGAGACTGTGGTCCGTCGCACAAGGCTCTCGCCGGGTCATTGTGCACCTCAACCATAAGTCCGTCGGCTCCTGCCGCCACGGCTGCCAGTGACATCGGTTCTACCATTTCACGAATTCCCGTAGCATGTGACGGATCTACAAGAACCGGAAGATGAGATTTTTTCTTTATCATCGGAATGGCAGATAAATCCAATGTGTTTCTCATGGCGGTTTCATAAGTCCGAATTCCTCTCTCACAAAGAATCACTCTTTCGTTCCCGCCCGCCATAATGTACTCAGCGCTCATCAGCCATTCTTCCAGCGTACTTGCCATCCCTCGTTTTAAAAGAATCGGTTTGTCAATTTTCCCCAGTTCTTTTAACAGTTCAAAATTCTGCATATTTCTCGTTCCCACCTGGATCAAATCAACGTCCTCAAACAGCGGGAGATGACTGGCGTCCATGATTTCTGTTACAATCGGAAGTCCCGTTGCCTTTTTCGCTTCTAACAACAGTTTCAGCCCATCTCCGTGAAGTCCCTGGAAAGAGTAAGGAGACGTCCGCGGCTTAAATGCCCCTCCGCGCAGCAGACCGGCTCCGGCATGTTTCACATCCTGCGCAACTTCTGTCATCTGTTCCTTCGTCTCAATGGAGCAAGGACCCGCAATTACCTGAAAATGCCCGCCTCCCACTTTTACATTCCCAATCTCTACGATGGTATCTTCAGGATGAAACTTACGATTGGCTTTCTTATACGGCTCCTGAATTCTCTGTACATTCTCCACAATATCATTTGCCATAATGTGCCGAAGATCCACCACCGACGTATCTCCTACCAAGCCAAGAATTTTTGTATTCTCTCCCTCTGATTCATGAATCTGCAGACCCTGCTCCTGCATTTCCTTTTTCAGTGCTTCCACCTGTGCTTCCTGTGCCCGTTTTTTTAAAATAATAATCATAGTCTCTTCCTCCACCAATTATTTTACTTCAGCATGTGTTTCCCTTTTTATTTTCACACATTAAAGTGTTGCACTTCAACGTATGAAAATAAAAAAGGAAAAGAAAAAGGATTTATATTCCATTGCAAGAATACAAATCCTTTGGATAGCTTCCTTCTATCAGGTTCTACTCATTTTACAGAGGATGATTCATTGCAATGCAAACAGCCGGACTTAAAATAATAACCCCGAAAGTAAAAATAATATGCATTATTTGTCATCTTTTCTGTAATCATGATAATAGCTCCTTTTTTGTTATGTTCTTAACATACTTTATTTTTCAGAAAAAGTCAATATGAATTTATCAATCTTTCTGTTTTTGTTTAACGAGAAACACTGCTGCAAACGCTGTAATCGGAACGGTCAATACAACTCCAAGGCTTCCTGACAGCCCCTGCATAATCTCAACTCCCATCACATAAGAATTCGCCAGCTGTTGATAAGGCAAATTATAGGCATAGTTTGTAATCAGTGTCGTCATAGAACCGCCTACATACGCAAAAATCAACGTATTCGTCATCGTCCCCATCATATCCCGTCCCACATGAATTCCCGATAAAAACAATCTTTCTTTGCTAAGGGTCGGGTCTGTCTCATGTATTTCCTGTATGGTCGAGGCAATGGACATTCCGACATCCATTACCGCCCCCAGAGCGGATATGATAATCCCCGCAAATAAAAGCTGTCCAATTTTAATCTGTGTATTTTGCCCTACAAAGTTTAATGTTTCGATGTCAGATACATTATAACCGGTAATCCCCGCAGCCTTTCCAAATAATATCGCCGCAATGGCGGCAATGGCCACGCCGCAAGTCGTTCCGATGATTGCTGACACCGTTTTGGAGGTAAATCCTCCCAACAATCCCAGTGTGATGATTGTTGTGAGGACCGACACAATGACTGCAAGCCAGATGGCAGAATAACCCTGATAAATAAGAGGAAACATCAGATATATGATACAGACAAATGCAAAGACCAAACTGGCAATTGCCTGAATCCCTTTTTTCCCTCCAATTACACAAACTACTGCCGCAAAAATCAATACAAATCCATAAATCGCCATTGTCCGATCCTGACCATACACGGTTGCCGATATATTTTTACCCGATTGATTCACAATTACGATAACTTTTGTTCCGACTTTGCACTCTGCTCCGAAAAGAGATCCATCCGGATTTACTGCCGCAACAACTCTGCCCTTCAGGGTGCCGGATTTGATCTTCACTTTTACTTCCTGCGTTCCGTAACGCTTTCCGTCTTCTGCACGATTGTCTCGTGTGATTTTAGTAACCACAGCTTTTTCGTAAGTTTGCCCCTTCGCAGAAATCAGTTCCGTTTTTTTAAATTGATTGCATTTTACCAGTATTACAAGAAAAATAATTCCTGCGATCACCGCGATTCCTATTCTTTCCCAATTTCCTGTCCTTTTATCCTTCACTTGTTACTTATCTGACCGTTGCCTTTCTTACTGTGCTGTATGCTCCATAGATTCGTTTTCCGTTTACCGTTTTATAAGAGCGCACTTTTACATAATAAGTTTTTCCTTTTTTCAGTTTTTTCAGAGTTAAGCTTGTTTTAGATACGCTCTTTCCTACAACTGTCACATTCTTTGTAAACTTTTTGTTTGAAGCATAAACCACCTGATATCCGGATGCCTTACTGCCTTTTTTCCATCTGATGGTTAACTGTCTCTTTTTCTTTTTAGAAACTGTAACGCTCTGCTTTTTCGGTGTAACTGTAATCGTAACTCTCTTTGTTGCTGCTCTGTAATCATCGGTTGCTGCTGCCTTTACTGTGATGATTGCTTTTCCCGGCCCTTTCACAGATACGGTTCCGCTGCTGCTTACAGTCGCCACTTTAGAATTTGATGTGGAATACGTCAGTTTTCCATTACCGCTGTTCTTTGCATTTAACTTAAATGCTTTTGAGCCATAGGCTTTTGTATAAGAAGATGCCGCTGTAATTACCTGATTTCTCGGTTCATCTTTCTTTACAATCCGATACTTGGAAGATCCATCTAATTCTTTTCCTGTTGTGGCATCGTATGCTGTAACTGTAAAGGAATCATCTGTAACATCAATCACAGAATAGCTTGGTTTCCATGACTGACTTCTTTCAGAAATATAATCCTGCTGTGCTGTAATCAGGTTGTAAAATTTAGATCCGGTTGCTGAGTTTGCTTCCAGATAAACAGTTCCTTTTGGATTTACAACCGTTCCGCTTTTTGTATTATTTACAATTTCATAGCAGTTGTTCTGAGCTGCATACTCTGAACCCTGCTTGGTGCTGCTATAGGCTGCATGCTGTTTTCCGTCTCCCTGAAGCTGGTAAGTTCTGGAATATGTGTGATCATGTCCTTGAAGTACCACGTCAATATCGAACTGATCCATCAATGGTGTCAGCTGAGTTCTCAAAACAATTCCGTCAGAATCTGAATGATCATATCCTGAACCATAGATATCCTGATGGAACATAACCACACGCCATTTGGCATCCGGATTTTCTTTCACTGCCTTTCTCATGACATTTTCGTGGGTGGCACAGTTGTAATTATTCGTATCCAGAACGATAAACAGTGTGTTTCCATAGGTATAGTAATAATCAGTTCCTGCCTTCGTTTGTCCGTCTGTATACTGAGTCTTATTCTTCATTCCTTCTGTTGTAAATGCATTGGGATTATTGTAATGAGAAGAATATTTTGCAGATGTTGAATCATGATTTCCAATCGTTGTGGCTACCGGAAGTGATTTCAGTGCATCTGCTCCGAGATACCCGGCATACTGTTTTTCATTGGTTGAAGTATTTACCTGATCACCTGCTGAAGCAATGAAACTTAAATTGGTATGGGCAGACACTGCGCGATTGAGTACTTTATTCCAGTTATAACTGTCATTTCTTGCTGCCATGTCATTGGATGACATGGCTTCTCCCTCAGAACTTGTCTGTCCTGAAGATGCCCCGATCTGAGGATCCCCCACATACATAAAAGAATAATTTTGAAATGATTTTGTAGAATATTTCTGTGCTTCCTGCCATTTTCCGTTTTGAAAAACCTGATAGTAATAAGTTGTATTGGCTTTTAATCCCTCTACAGTTACTTTGTTTGAATAATACTGTGTATGATCAATCGTTGTATCGGAAGAAGAAGTCTGCGTACCTTCAGATTCTTTGGCGCTTTTCATATCTTTACTTGTCGCGATGCGAACTTTCGGTGTCTCTGCAGTATGGCTATACCATGCAAAGTTAAGCTCTGTTTCATCCTCTCCCGGAGTCAGGGATACATTCTCATAATTGGTACTGTAACTGTCCCAGTTTGCCTTCCACTCTGACCAGCCGGATTTCCAGCCGGATGCTGTTGTATTGTCATCGGATGCATCAGACCAATTTTCCGTTGCCGCCTTTACCTGATGGTTCGGAACAATTGCTGAAGATCCGCTGATCAGGATCAGAGAGGCTAAGGCTGCTGTTGTTGCCCGTTTTAAATGTTTTCTTAACAAAATCGTATCCTCCTTTTAAGTCCTTGTTTTCTTTACTGTTTTAACTATATTCCTAAAAAAAGAGAACCTCTATCGCGTTTATGAAAACATTTTGTTAAATTTATTCAAATAACCTGATGCTGCCATGCCCCCCTAACATACCTTGCAATAAATAGAATGCCACGAACAACCCAATCCAATGTCATCGCAATCCATACACCGAAAACTCCCGATCCCATCCATTTTCCTAAAATGTAACTGAAGAGAATCCGAAAAATCCACATAGAGATAGTTGCGACAACCATACAATATTTTACGTCGTTGGATGCTCTTAAAGTATTTGGAATTGTAAAGGATGCCGGCCAAATCGTAACACAGCAGATTGTATGATAAATCATAATCTTTTGAGTTAAGACGGCGGTCTCCGGAGACAAATGATAAATTCTGAGAATCAGCGGAAGCAAAAGAACAACCGCCGCATTCAATGCAATCAAAGACCCCTATGCGATTTTCAACAGCTTCTTTGTATAATATTTTGCCAGAGAGTAATCCCCGGCTCCGACGCAGCGGGAAATAACCGTCAATACAGCAAATCCAATGGCCATCCCCGGTATGATTTCAAACAATGCCAGCACATTGCACACCGCATTGGCAGTGATTGCAGAAGTACCAAAGCTGGCTACGAGGCTTAGTACCATGATTTTTCCAAGCTGAAACATACTATTCTCAATTCCGTTTGGCACGCCGATATGTAAAATTTTCCGAATTAAATACCCTTTAAAACGAATATGAAAATGTTTGCTTAAGTGAACCAGTTGATTCTGCTTTTTTAACATTCCCAACATAATTGCCGCCGCCGCGATTCTTGAACACAAAGTCGGAATTGCGGCCCCGGCTACCCCGATCTTCAAACCATAAATCAAAACAGAATTTCCCACAATGTTAATTCCATTCATCATCAAAGACATATTCATAGCGATTTTTGAATTTCCCATAATCCGAAACAAAGCTGCGCAGCCATTATAAACAGCAATAAACGGAATGGATGCTGTCACAATCAACAGATAAATTCTTGCGTTTTTCATAACCTCCGGCTCAATTTGCCCAAAGACTCCATGGAGGATCAGGTGACTGCAAAGATAAATAATCGCCATAATAATCACCGATAAACATGTAATAAATAAAATCAGCTGATCTGCCGTTTTACATGCCATCCTTCGTTTTTTCACACCCAGATACTGACCTGCTACGACAGCTCCTCCGGTTGCCAATGCTGAAAACATATTGATTAAAAGCACCATAACACTGTCCACCAGGGAAACTCCTGATACCGCCGTCTCGCCAATACTTGCGGTCATGATGGAATCCGTCAATCCCATTGTCACATTCAGAAGCTGCTCCATAATCAATGGAAAAATTAACTTTGCCAAATCTCGATTTGAAAACATTTCTTGCTGATTTTCTTTGTTTTTCATATTGTTTTCTTTCTTCCTTTTTTATTATCTCATTTTTTTGCCGAAAAAATACAAGCTGTCGACTTGCAGCTTGTATTTTTGCACACTGTTTTTTTAGATCAAACTTCCCCGATATATTTTATAATCGTTTCCGCCGCCTTTTCAATTCCCATCTTTGCTGTGTTTAATATCATATCATAATGATCGGGATCCCCCCATTTTCTTTTTGTATAGTAGTTGTGATAGGATGAGCGTTCCCAATCCATCTGCTTGATTTTCTTTCTTGCTTCCTTCCATGAAAGATCTTCCGCCTCCATGATTTTCTTTGCACGCTCTTCTTTGGGGCTGTGAATAAAAAATTTGAAACAGTTTTCATAGTCCTCTAAAATCACGTCGGCACATCGGCCCACAAAGATACAGGAGCCGTTTTCTTCCACAATCTCTTTTATGACTTGGGATTGAAACATGAATAATTTTTCTGGCGTCATAATTCTTTCATCTTCGGCTCCTCCCAATCCACGCCCAATGGGAATATTAATAATATGACTGTATGTGGGATTTCCTTCATGACTTTCTACAAACGCCTCTGACATATCACTTTCTTTCGCAACTTTTGCAATGACCTCTTTATCAAATACCGGGATACCCAGCTTTTGCGATAATACGTTTCCAACCTCTCTTCCACCGCTTCCAAACCTTCTTGAAATACAAATAATCGTATTCTGTTTCATATGCCGCACCCCTTTCCGTCTACTGCATTGCATCCATGGGTTTCTTTATTATATCAGAAACAGCCTCAAGTTACCGTAACTTTCAAAAAATTTTTACATTTGTTTGCGAACAACCGCGTATTCATCATCCATCTGAAAATATGGACAATCCCAATCACTGCTGCTCATAAATCTTGCCATCTCATCCTCATCTAAATTGACTTCACAAACATAGTATTCATAATCATCATCGTATACATAATTGCTGCAATATTCACAGCCCGCACTTTTCCTTTTCTTTCTCACTTTCTATTTCCCCCTTAGATTTTTATCCAATACTTTCGAGAAATCCAGAAGCGATTCATAAACTCCAAATAAAATTCCATTTACTTCACTGGTATCCTTCACGATGTCCGGTATCATCACAGGAAGCATTCCTGCGCGATGGGCTGCCCAGATTCCGTTGACAGCGTCCTCCAGTGCAATGGAATCCTCTGGCTTTACACAAAGTTTTTGGCAGGCCTCCATATAAATATCTGGCTCCGGCTTCCCATGTTTTATCATATCCCCGGTAATTACGGTCTGAAAGTAATGGGAAATTCCCTCTCTCTCTAGATTTCCCCATGCATGTTCTGCACTGGACGATGTGGCAACGCCCATTTTTATATGATGCTTTTTTAATACTTCCAATAGTTCGTGAAGTCCTTTCTTTGCCGGCACTCCTTTTCCTTCTAGCATTTCCCGGTATGCATCACGGTAAACATCCAGAAACCTTTCAAAAGGGAAATCCGGTCCGTACTGCTTCTTAAAATATCTTTCACGGTTGATCCGGTTGGTTCCCAAAGTATTCGTAATATGATATCCCAACGGTCCGTACCCAAGAATCATACCTGCGCGGTCCCACGATTTTTGTACATACCGTTCGCTGTCAAACATTAATCCATCCATATCGAACACAACTGCCTGAAGATTTTCTATTACTTCTCTGTCCATTTCTGTTTTCCTTCTGCTCTCTCTTTCTGTACGTTTCAGACTGCCCTTATTATAAGCCAAAGTAAAAAAAATCTCAATGCTGTTCATCACCGGGAATGCCAAAAGGCACATTCCGGAATTGTAAGCGGTCGCTAAGATCTCGATCAGGTCCGGTCTTTGCCTCTATCACAAAAAGCAGACAAAATCCAAAGGATTCTGTCTGCTTACTCTTTGATCGGTATTCCCCGTCTAATGACAATGATTTCCACATTCATGATCATGATGGCTGCTGCATTCATGACCTTCTTCATGATGACTGCATTTTGCAGATGGATCATTGGTCAGATCTCCCGCCAGAAACGCCTCTGCCTGCGCATCTGCATCTCCTGCGGCTCCTCCAATCATCTGAATTCCGCTCTCTTCCAGAGCCTGTATCGCCCCCGCTCCGATTCCGCCGCAGATCAAAACATCAATTCCTTCCTTTTTCAAAAATCCTGCCAGCGCTCCATGACCGCTTCCGCTGGTATCAATAATATTGGAAGATAAAATTTTACCCCCATCTGCCTCATACACTTTAAATTGTTTTGTATGCCCAAAATGCTGAAATACTTTTCCGTCGTCATAAGTTACTGCAATTCTCATTCCGATCATCTCCTTTTCAACCTTATCATTATTTTCTCCTATAAGTACTACTGTACCTCATTTTCTTCCTTTGTGTCAACCTGCTCACCTCCTATGCCCCCATTCTTACCTGCTTTGCATTTACAAAAATTTCAACGGCTGTCATGTTCATCTCATATTAACCGGAAATTTAAGATTTGCCCAATTGAAATTGCTCTTTATAAATACCGTATCAAAAAGCTTTTGGAGTTGACAGCGCAGATAAAACAACCCATACTAAACAATAGAATGATTGAAGTGAAAGGATATTATAACGATGAAACCATCTTCCAATTTAAGATCACAATTAAAAAGTATCGACCGCAAAAGCTACCCTGCCTACAAAAGTGTCCAGGGTGATTACCATTTTCAGTCCTATGTTTTAGGCATCGACCACGTTCAGGGCGATCCCTTTGCGGCTCCTTCCAGATTAAAAGTCGAAATCAGCGGAGCAACTGCCGGGTTTCCAAAGGAATATTACAACACTCCATATAAGCGGATTGCATTGCAGGATCATCTCCTCAGATTGTTTGGAAAATCTTTGGAGCGGTTCAGTTTTAAAGCCAAGGGCTCCGGAAAAAGCGGATTAATTTCTGTCAGTCGCTGCAATCAGCAGATATTAGAGCGAACTGCGTGCCAAATCCATGCCAGCACCGGAGATCTTACCGTGCATTTTGACGTGGGATTTCCTGCCAATGGACGCTCCATCAATTCCAGAGAATTAGAAAAAATCCTATTTGAATTTCTGCCGGAATGTGTCAAAGCTTCTCTTTTTTATAGAAATATTCACACCAAAGCCTTAGAGCAAACTATTTTTCTGGCGGAAGATCAGCATTTTCTCCGGACACAGCTGCCGATCCTCGGACTGACTGCCTTTGTGGCAGACGGTTCCATTCTTCCAAGACAGAGCGGCATTTCTCAAAAACCGTTAAAAAGTGCCGTTCCTTTTGTTTCGCCGGAAGCCTTTCGAGTGAATTTGACGCTTCCTCATCACGGCACGATAACCGGTATGGGAATCCCAAAAGGCATTACTTTAATTGTCGGCGGAGGATATCATGGCAAATCCACACTGCTAAAGGCTCTGGAACTGGGCGTCTATAATCATATCGCCGGTGATGGGCGAGAGTATGTCGTTACGGATGCTTCTGCTGTGAAAATACGTGCAGAAGACGGAAGAAGTATTCAAAATACAGATATTTCCATGTTTATCAATCATCTTCCCAACGGAAAAGATACCTGTTCTTTTTCTACAGAAGATGCCAGCGGAAGTACCTCACAGGCAGCCAATGTGATAGAAGCTATGGAAGCAGACACTTCTCTGTTTCTAATTGACGAAGATACCAGCGCTACAAACTTTATGATCCGAGATGAATTAATGCAGAGAGTCGTTCACCGTGAAAATGAGCCGATTACCCCATTCATTGAACGCGTCCGCCATCTGTATGAGAGTCAGGGAATTTCTTCTATCATTGTTGCCGGAAGCTCCGGCTCTTACTTCCACGTAGCGGATCATATCCTGCAGATGGACCGATATATCCCAAAAGACATTACTTCGTTTGCAAAAGATGAGGCAAAAGCTTTTCCTGCTGTTTCTCTCCCGGCAGAAACTTTGGAAATCCCTGCGTTTCACCGGTGTTTTATCGGCAGCAAAGAATTAAAGAACAATCGAAGAGTCAAACTTAAACCTCTTGGGAAGGATGCTTTTTCTTTGAACAAAGAAACTGTGGACTTAAGATATCTGGAACAATTGGTCGATGCTGAACAAACCGCTGCCCTTGGCTATGCACTCTTGTATGCACAATTGCATCTCATGAACGGCAAAAGAACGCTGAGAGAAACTGTGGACGCCCTTTTTGAAAGAATAGAACAAAAAGGACTGTCCATTATCTTGGACAGCCGCTATGTAAACGCAAATCTGGCACTTCCGAGAAAGCAGGAAGTCTTCGGATGTTTGAACCGCTATCGAAAGTTATAGAAAAATCATCACAAAACACTTTGCAGGATGCATTGGCTGACAATCTCATATGCAGGCTCCCTGAGATGGATTCCATCAATTGTGTAATCTCTCGGAAGCTGCCCATCCTCACCGATTAAGTGCCCATAAATATCCATATACCTCATTTCACCCTCTTTGCATAACATTTTCAGTGCTCGGTTGATCCGCTCAATCTCCTCGTTGGACTTTCCATCTGCCCATGAGGGCATTAGACCAATTTGTTTTGTATACGCCGGATACAGAGATTCCACATAAATCTTTGCATCCGGCAAATTTCCTTTTATTATCTCTGCCAGACGAAAAATACGATCGGCAAGAACCTTATACCCGGGATACAAAGACATGAGAAAATCATTGGCTCCGCCCTGCATAATTACAACATCCGGTGCATAAGCAACAACATCACGAAATACTCTTGCTTTCATTTCGGCAACGGTATCTCCCGCCTGTCCGCTATTTATAATTCTTGCATCAAGGTCTTTGAGTTTTTCCATTGGAAAATAATCCGTCAGAGAATCTCCAAACATTACGATTGTTTTATCCTTCATCACGCCCTGCCCATTCTTACATTATCACTGCGCACATTAACACCGTGATTAAATCGTTCATATAATCTATCATTTCTTCCAGCTTCTTGTTTTGAGGATGTTTCTTTATTTCTTTCAGACTTCTTTTTAATTGATCGTTTTCATATTTTGAAAAATATTGCTTTAAATTCTTTGTCTTATTCAAGATAAAAAGCAGCGCAATATCATGAGGTGTCATTGCATTTTCCATCTTTATAAGTGTATGTAAGATTTGTACCAGATCATCTTTATAATTCTTCTCTGGAATATAGGTTATTTTTGATCCGAAGAGTCCGCCCTTTCCCTTCTGTGCCAGCTGCATTTCATACAAGGAACTTCCGACTTCCGCTGTCAGCTGTTTGATTTTTCTTCCGGTATAATAATCTGACATTAGCTTTTCTACAGAACGAGGCTTTTCTTCTAAATACTCATACAAAGATGTAAGGCATAAAAATTCTTCTGAAAGATCTTTCTTTACCATAATTTTCTTTTTTTCAACTGCTATAATCTCATTGAAAAGCAAATCCATAAAACCTGCTGCCACAAGCCCTGCATTTGCCTCATCAGCACGCATTGACGGCATATTCCCATTTTGGTCTACCGTCAAAGCATAATATTCCTGTACCATCAGCTTTCTCTCCATAATAAACTCCTCCTAAAAAATCCATATGTTTTTATGAGATCAATGTTGGGAGCAAAAGATATCCCCATGCTCCCAACAACACCGGTTACTATGTCGAGTATACCAAAGAGGCAGATAAAAATACAAGATCCTATGCTGCTTTTACTTCACTTCTCCGCCTTCTACCACTAAATTTTCAGGATTTGCCGCATCTCCATAAACCGGCTTCAAAGTTTTCTCATAATCTTTGTGGAAGAAGTCTTCTTTTCCTAGTTTTTTTATTTCCTGATTGATCCAATGGAGCAGTTCTTCGTTGCCTTTTTGAACGGCTGGCGCAATGGTATCTGTATTTCCAAGAGACTGGATTCCCACTTCAAATTCTTTATTCTCCAGCGCCCATGCAAGAACCTCAGTGTTATCTGTGGAAAGAGCATCTCCTCTGCCGTCCAGCAGTGCATTAAATGCCTCACTGTACTGATCGAATTTCAATTGATTTACCTTTGGATATTTTTTTGTAAAGTAGGTCTCTGCGGTAGTCCCCTTACTGATAATCAGCGTCTTCCCATTTAACTGCTCCGGTTTGACAATCAGCTCTTTCTTCGGTGATACAACGCCAAGAGCTACCTTCATATATGGAAGTGCGAAATCCACCTGTTCCTTCCTTTCATCCGTTACCGTAAAGTTTGCAAGGATGACATCAACTTTTCCCGTTGTTAAATATTCTACGCGGCTTGCCGCCTCCACCGGAACATATTTCACCTTTACCCCCAAATCTTTGGCAAGACGATTTCCGAAGTAAACATCATATCCTTGATATTTGCCTTTTTCATCTACGTAACCAAATGGCTTCTTATCACTGAATACTCCAATCACAATCTCGCCGCTCTCCTTTATCTCTTTGAGCGATCTTGCTTTGGCTTTGCCAGTACTCTCACTATTCTGAGAAGTCGCCCCATTTTCCTGATCTTTTTTCTGGCATCCGGTAAAAATCACTCCTGCCAAAACTATTGTCAATGCCAAAATCCATAACTTCTTCATTTTCATGTCCTCCTATTTTTCGATTCTTTAAAATTACCAATGGTTCCCCTCACATCTCAAATTTGATTTCGATGAGATAAAAATTGTTTTGCCCTCTCTGTCTTCGGCTGACGAAAAAACGCTTGCGGAGCTGCCTCTTCCAAAATCATTCCCTGATCCATAAATAAGATTCTGTCTGCCACCGCTCTCGCAAATCCCAACTCATGGGTTACAATGATCATCGTACTGCCTCTTTTCGCAAGTTCCAGCATTACTTCTAAAACTTCATGGACCATTTCAGGGTCCAGAGACGCCGTAACCTCATCAAACAAAAGAATTTCAGGATGCATAAGAAGTGCACGGACAATTGCAGCCCTCTGTTTCTGCCCGCCGGACAACTGCCTCGGATAGGCATGTTCCTTGCCGCCAAGTCCGATCCTTGTCAACAGCTGTCTGGCCTCTTCCTCCACGTCTTCTTTTTTGCGATGCTGTACCTTTTTCGGAGCCAAAGTCATATTTTTTAAAATATCCATGTGAGGAAACAAATCATAACTCTGAAATACCATGCCGATTTTCTGGCGAACGTCGGGAAGGTTTTTCCTGTTTTCAGAAATATTTTCTCCATTCAGATAGACCGCACCCTTTTGAATTGTTTCAAGTCCGTTTAAACATCGAAGCATGGTACTCTTTCCACATCCAGACGGACCTAAAACTACCAGGACCTCTCCTTTTTTGATGGAAAATGATACATCCTTCAAAATCAACTGTTGATCGTATGCCTTTTGAATATGCTGTACCTCAAGAACATTTTCTGACATTTTCTTCCTCCTTCCTTATTCTTTCCATCTTTTTTCCAGATATGCTGCCAGTCTGGATACCGGATAACAAATTATAAAATATAAAAAGAAAATCACTCCATAAATCCATACTGCCGCATTCGCGGTTGTCAATCTCGCTGCCTCGATGATCTGCTGTCCTACCTTAACAACCTCCACAACACCGATCAATACCACCAACGATGTCGTTTTCACCATTCGAGTTACCAGATTCATTATCTGGGGAAGCAGACGCTTTCCAGCCTGAGGAAGCAATACATAGCGATAAATCTGACCCGCTGTAAACCCCAACGCCTTTGCGCTGTCTTTTTGATGCTTGGGAATGGATAATAATGCAGCTCTCACTAAATCTCCCATTTCCGCTGCTCCCCAGATAACAAAAACCATCACGGATGCCATTTCTCCGCTGAGGTTCCATCCAAAATGTTTCGCTGATCCAAAATAGACCAAAAACAGCAGCACAAGCTGAGGCATGATACGGACAAATTCAAGATAACTCTTTGTAAACCAGTGAATCACCGGATTTTTTATCAACATAACCATGCCGAGAATCCCTCCCAAAATAACAGACAGCAGCACAGATATGAAAGAAATTCTTATGGTTATCCACAGTCCGCCCATTAATCTTAGAAAGTTATCCCCCTGAAACAACACATTAATGCCCAAATCCTGCATAACGAAGTCTCCTTTCCAACAGAGTAAATACGATAGAGACCGGAAGCAAAATCACAAAATAGGCAGTCACCAGCATAAACAAAGCCTCATCCGTCTGATAATACAAACCAATCAAATCTTTTGCCACATGCATCAGGTCTGCCAGCGCCACAACACTGAACACCGAAGTCTCTTTCATTAGAAAAATCACATTGGCTCCGATCGCCGGTACAGCAACGGCTGCTGCCTGAGGAAATACCACATGCCAAAACACCTGAACCTCGTTCATTCCAAGACTTAAGGCCGACTCCTTTTGTATCAAATCCACGGCCTCGATGCCGCTTCGAAACGCCTCCGCCATATAACTCCCGCCAAGAAATACCAGTCCAATGACAGCGCATGTTTCCGAATCCCATACAATTCCAATCTTTGGAAGTCCAAAATATAGAAAAAACAACTGGATCAGCAGCGGAGTGTTTCTTGAGAACTCAATATAGATTCCTGTTATGTTATAAAGAAACGGTATTTTATAATAGCGAATCACGCCGCAAATCAATCCTAAGATCAGCGATCCAAGAATTCCAATCACGGCAATCTTTACTGTCAGCTTCGCCGCTTCTATATACAAATCGCTGTACTGCTCAATAAAATTCCAGTCCATCCTCTCACCTCTTTTTATTTCCTATTTTTCTGATATGAATAATAGTATATTATGCAAACTTTCATTTGTCAAGTCCCGCAGCATTTTTTCTTCAAAACGTGAAAACTTTCCTAATATCAGAGCAAAGCGGACAAGTCCCCCTCGAACTCCCTGAATCCCTCAGTTCCTGAGAGACTTGCTCCGCTTTGCGCGCCGATGTGCGGCTGCGAAAGCAGCTTTCCTCTGCACA